>TARA_R100001369_G_scaffold91115_1_pt1 | contig 34052 bp, 25 predicted proteins | sample TARA_R100001369 | Tara Oceans TARA_R100001369 (sample SAMEA2621528) | marine metagenome | biome: marine biome (ENVO:00000447); feature: surface water layer (ENVO:00002042); material: "saline water (ENVO:00002010), including plankton (ENVO:xxxxxxxx)" | depth 5 m
GCATAACTCTAAATTAGGTACTGGGTTTATGTCGGGTTGAGGGGATGCTGCGATAGAGAAAGCTATTGTATCAAAACACTCTTGAGTGTTTTCCGCTATACGAGCCCAAATGATTTGTGGATTAACAATATTTGTATAATTATTTGGTAAAGCACCTAAATTATCAATTGCATCTTGCTCTGTGAGGTGATAACTTACAACAAAAACTGTTGGGTCCTGAGCACCAAGAACATGATCATCATTTTCTGATAAATCAAATTCTACAAAACCACCACCAGCATCACAATCAATTAAATCTTGTGGTGCATTAGCTATTGGATTTGCTTTAAACTCTATTATTACAGAATCAGAAGATTGACATACTCCTGTAAATACAACATCAACCGTATATGTTCCTGCGACGTCCACTGTAAGTGTTGACGTAGTTTCTCCTGGTATTTCAACACCATCAAGGTACCAAACATGGTTTGCTGTAACTACTGATGTATCTAAAGTTATAGATGCACCTCCACATACTGCATTACCTGCAGCAATAGTAATATCATCTCCTAAATCACCACCTAAATCAAAACTACCTGCTTTTAAAAACACCCCAGAATCAAGTTGTGTATCTGTTGCATCTGCTACAACCAATTTAATAGTGTATTGTTCCCCTGGAATTACTGCTGACTGTGCTGTAAAGACAGCTGTTCTTCCATCAAAAGAAATTGGAGGACCGTTATTAGGTGTGTATTCACCAAAAAATTGTTCATTAATTGCAGGACAAAATCCATTAAATGGATGAATATTAGTTACTAAAATTGGCGTATTGGTACCAGGTAATACAGCTAAATTCGTAGTATTACCCATAGAATCCGTTAATAAAAAAGCAAAAGCATCTGAGAAATTACATTCAAAACTACCCATATCATATTCCTCTGAAGCCATTAGAAATTCAAAACTTATACTATCCGCTAATGGTGTGAAATCAAATTGAATAAATGATGCGTTGTTAGAGTTAATGCCTACCGCAGCATCTAATTCTAAATCTCCAGGCCATGCACCACTTCCTGCACTCATAGCATTATCATTTGGACCTCTTGCGGCACTTGCATCACCACTAGTTAGGAGCAAACCATCTTCAAACGGAAAATCAATACCATTACTAGTAAAATACCCTATACCATTTGGCTCTGTAGGACTAAAGTTAGTTCCTGTAGATGATATAATATTTGTAACTGTAGCACAAGGACTATTTACTAAAACATCTTCAATAAGCTGTTCTGGTGTAAATGTGTCTTGATCTACTACGACATTAGGACCTAAAACAAAAACTGTTATTGTTGTAGAAATTGAGCAACCCTGAGGGTTGTCATCGCCTACTGTTAAGGTTACGGTATACGTACCAGCAGTAGTAAATGTATTACTTACATCAGTGCCTGTAGCTGTATTTAAATCGCCAAAATCCCAATCATATGTAGCGTTAGTGCCATCAACTGTAAAAGTCGCACTGCCAGAAAAATCTACTGTATCCCCAGGTAATATACTCACTACACCTGAAGCGTTTGCTACTGGCATAGTACTATCTATTGATGGAGAAATTGTTTGACATGGTGTAGCACATAAGATATCAGCTTCCCAGCCATCTGCATTTCCTGAGTCGGAAGAGATAAACTCTACAGTAAGACAACCCGAAACATTTGCAGCAGATGCACTTATAGTGAATGGACCTACAGGACCGATAAATGAACCCAAAAGTGGTGCTGAAATATCATCACCATCATAGATATTCATTTCATCACCATTAAGACCTTGTTGCGTGGAAAACGCAATAAAATCTAATATTATAAATTCATTTGCATTTTGTGGACATATTGTAGTTACTAAATTCTCGTCATTACCATAAAAACCAAATTCCCCACCTGAATCATAAAATTTATCCGGAGAACAGCGATTAAACGTTCCGTTTTGCATAGATACGTCTTGTGAGTAACTCACCGTTGTTATAAAAAAAGCTAAGAAGTAAAATATCTTTTTCATGAGTAATTTATATTAACTCAACTGCTTTATGAAAATCACTAATAATGTTCAAAAAAACATCATAAACCCATAGTGATTTTACGTTTAGTTTTTCCAAACTAACTCAAATAAATACTAGCAATGGTATATTTATTTTAAGCGGTTTTATTTAATGAGGACGAAATTTAAACAAATTAAATGAATTGACTTAAGATTTTAGACACAAAACATAATCTAAAGGATGAACGTTTCCGATTGATATTTCATATTTTTGCAAAAAAAAATGTCGAAAACAAATATTTCTATAATACCGACTTCTAACGAAACTATTTTAAAATTTGAAGCTGACCGATTTTTAACAAATCATAACAGTTTCGAATTCAACAATATAGACGACGCAAAAGATTCGCCTTTAGCGCAAGAACTGTTCTATCTTCCATTTGTAAAAAAAGTATATATCTCTTCAAATTTTATTGCTATTGAGCGCTACGACATAGTAGAGTGGAAAGATGTACAGAACGAGGTTGCTACTCAAATTGAAGATTATTTATCTAAAGGTGGTATTATAGTAACTGAAGACGCTGCTAAACCTAAAGCAGCAGTTACTGTGTATGCTGAGAGCACACCAAACCCAGGTGTTTTAAAATTTGTTTGTAATAAGGTATTGGTTCCTAGTATATACGAATTTACTTCTATTGAAACTGCTAAACCATCACCACTAGCTACTGCTTTATTTCAATTTTCTTTTGTAAAGAATATTTTTATGGAAAAAAACTTTATTTCTATATCCAAATTTGATATAATTGAATGGGAAGAAATAACAGTTCAACTTCGTGAATTTATTAAATCTTATGTTGAAGAAGGTAAAACTATTTTAAATGACGATGCACCTAAAAAACTGAATAAAACAGAAGAAGCTATTGAGCAAAAATTTGAAGCTTTAGATGATATATCAAAAAAGATTATAAATATCCTTGAAGAATATATTAAACCGGCTGTTGAAAGTGATGGAGGTAATATAGAGTTTAAGTCTTATGATGCTGAGACCAAAAAAGTAGAAGTTTTATTGCAAGGCGCATGCAGTGGTTGCCCATCTTCAACATTTACTTTAAAAAGCGGGATAGAAAACACCTTAAAAGAATTACTTAATGATAATTCCATTACTGTTAATGCCATTAATGGATAATATCTATTAAATTTATAATCGCATTTAAATTGGGTTTCAAAATTAAATAATACACTTTAATATATTTTATTTAACTACTACTCGGTCTAAAATTTGCTGAGTAATTTATTAAAAAACCAACATGGACGCACAAAAATGGATTGACGCAGGTTACAACTTAATTATTGAATTCGGACCAAAGCTTATTGTAGCTATTCTGATATGGATAATCGGTAACTGGGTAATTAAAATGCTACTTAAGGGTCTAAGAAAAGTAATGGCAAAGGCCGATTATGGCGAGAGTTTAGAAAAATTCTTAATAAATCTTATTAATTGGGCTTTAAAAATCGTTTTAGTCATTGTGGTATTAGGTAGTGTAGGCATTGGAACAACTTCTTTTGCTGCTGTGCTTGCTGCTGCAGGTTTGGCCATTGGACTCGCTTTACAAGGATCTTTAGGGAATTTTGCTGGTGGTGTTCTAATTATGATTTTTAAACCTATTAAAATTGGCGACTTAATAGAGGCCCAAGGGGAGGTTGGTGTTGTAAAAGAAATAGAAATTTTTACAACCAAACTTATTGGCCTTTCAAATAAAGAAATAATTATACCTAATGGAGCATTATCTAATGGCAACATTATTAATTTTTCAACTGAAGGTACAAGAAGAGTTGATCTAGTCTTTGGTGTAGGCTACGATTCTGACATTAAAAGAACCAAAGAGGTCTTTAGTAAGGTTCTAGCATCCCATCCAAAAATTTTAAAAGAACCTGCTCCAACTATCGCAGTTTCAGAATTAGCAGATAGTTCTATTAATTTTGTAGTTAGACCTTGGTGTACTGTTGAAGATTATTGGGCGGTTTATTTTGAAATAACTGAAAATGTTAAAGAAGCTCTAGATACTGCTGGTATTGAAATACCTTATCCACATCAAGTAGAAATTAAGAAAAAAGGTTAAGCTTTTTTCTTTAAAGTCATAAAATCTTTTAAATAATAAGGTTCAAAATAAGCGACATTTTCGGTGTCGCTTATTTTATACTTTAATTCTGAAAGCTTAGACATTTCAGTTGCAGATGGTAATTTACCTTCCACAAAAATAGCATTAGGATGTTGTATTAACGTTTTTGTTTTTTCTACTCCGCTACCAACAAAATAAACTTTATGATGTTCTAAGAGCGAACTATAACTCTCCTCGGTTAATATTTCAGCTCTAATTTCTCTTTGCGCTTCGAAATTAGAATTATAAATAGCTGAATAAACTTCCATACGACGCGCATCTAACATAGGTATAATAAAACCGTCGTTAGCGCTTACTTGGTGTGCTAAACTCTCTAATGTATCAATTGCTATTAAGGGTTTATCTAGTGCATAACACAAACCTTTTGCAGAAGAAACACCAATACGCAAACCTGTATAAGAACCAGGACCTTTACTTACCGCTATAGCATCAATTTCTAAAGCTTCTATTTCTGCAGATTTTAATACATCATCAATAAACAGGTGTAACTTCTCAGCATGAGAATGCCCAGGAGTATTATCCTCTTTTAATATTAAAGTCTCCCCATCTTTAGATAGAGAGACTGAACAATTTGTTGTTGCTGTTTCAATATTAAGTACTAATGCCATTAGCAGTTGATCTGTTATCCTTCAGTTTCTTTACTTTCTGAAGTTTGTGATTTATTATTCTTTTCTTCAATTAAATCACCTGGATTAAGTGTCTTAGAAACTATATTGTATGGTCCTGTAATAATTTTATCATCTTTACTTAATCCTGAAACTATTTCAATATTGGTATCATCTTGGATTCCAGTTTTGACTACTCGTAATTTAGCTTTACCATTTTCGTTTACAAAAACACATTCAAATTTTTGTTCTACTTTTAGCCCATCATCATCATTCATGACTACCTTACTGTAAGGTTTTTTAGTAGAACTTGTATCAGATTTAATCACAATAGCACTTATTGGAACTGAAATTGCATCTTTACGTTGCTTTGTAATAATATCTACTGTCGCTGTCATCCCTGGTCTAAAAGGTGAGTATGTTTCTGGCTTCCCTTCACTTAAATCCTTGTAAGACTCTTCTAAAATTCTAACTTTTACTTTGAAATTTGTTACCTGATCTGCGGCTAAAGTTCCAGCAGCAGAATTAGCGATTTCTGTAACTATACCTCTAAATTCTTTCTTTAAATACGCATCTACTTCAACAATCGTAGAATCACCAATGTTTACTTTTACAATATCATTTTCGTTAACATCTACCTCAACTTCCATATTATTAAGGTTTGCAACACGTAATATCTCTGTACCAGCCATTTGCTGTGTACCAACCACACGCTCACCTAATTCTACACTCAATAAAGATATTGTACCGCTCATTGGAGCATAGATCGTGGTTCTATTCAGATTATCTTTGGCTTCATTCACCGTAGCAGCTGCACTTTGAACACTGTAATATGCAGACCTTTTTCCTGCTTCTGCAGTTTCGAAAGATGCTATAGCTCTATCCCAATCCGCTTTAGAAATTACCCCCTTTTCAAAAAGTGTTTTACTTCTATCGTAATCTGCTTTAGCTTGCTTTAACGAAGCTTCAGCTTGTTCTAAACCAGCTCTTACGTTTTGGTAAGACGCTTCTGATCTACTAACCGCAGACTGAATTAAATCCGGATTCACCCTCACTAACAAATCCCCTTTTTTAACTTCTTGCCCTTCTTTAAATGGCAATTCTAATATTTCCCCAGAAACTTCAGAAGATATTTTTACTTCGACTTCTGGTTGAATTTTTCCTGTTGCAGATACAGTCTCAATAATATCTCTAAGCGCTACCTCTTTTACAATAACTTGTTTAAAGTTTCCTTTTTTACCGAACCAACCCATTTTTGAACCTGCAACTAAAAGTACAAGTGCAAGAATGACAATTCCTATAATAATTTTTACTGTTTTACTCATAATTAAAATTTTAGATCAGTTGCAGGTATTCCGAAAAATAACTCTAGTACCTTTAACTTGAAAATGTAGTCGTATTTAGCTCGATTTAATTCAATATTAGCATTATCATATCTTAGTTTAGACTGACTAAAATCGAATGCATTTGTTAAGCCTACATCATAACGCTCCTTAGCGTATTCGTAAGCTAATTGTTGTGATTCTAAAGCTGTTTTAGCAGCTTCATAAGATTTCAAAGATCCTTTAGCGTCTACATAAGCTTGGTATACTGTAGATTCTAAATCTAACTCTGCTTGCTCTAATTGAAACTTTGAACGCTCTAAATTTACTCTATTTCTTTGCACATTACCTCTAACATTAAATCCGTTTAATATTGGGATACTTAACTGTAGTCCATAACCAATACCATCATTTTGATATAACTGATTTATAAATGGATCTGCAGCTGCCTCTGAAATAATTACATTTGGAAAATCACTTACAACGGCCTGCCCAGTGCCTTCAACCGTACCAATTTGTTGGGTAGATATTGGATTATCTGGGTCTACTGATTGGGAAAAAGATGTTGTATTGGCAAATCTTGTGTTATAACCAAAGAACGCAGACAATGTTGGCAGGTTGGCACCTTTAGCAATCTTTAAATCTATATTTGCTAATTCTACATTTTGTTCTGCTATTTTTATTTCAGATCTGTTCTGTTTTGCTGAAGCAATAATTTCAGAAATATTTTTATCGGTGATTCCTGTATCTACGATATCATAACCCTCATCTTCAATATCAAAGTTTTCGTAATCCTTTATAAGTAACAACTGCGCTAAACTTATTAATGAAATTTGAATATTATTCTCTGCATTAATAATTAATTGTTGCTCACTAGCGTCTGTAGCTTTAATTTCTAATAAATCACCTCTAGGTAAAGAGCCAGCGTCAACCAATTCTTCAGTTCTTTGAATTTGTTCTTTAGTTACTTCATTTTGTGCTTTTAAAACTTTTAGATTAGCTTTATTAAGTATAGCGGAAAGATAACCATTCGCTACAAAAAGTGAAATATCATCTTTCATTTTATCTAAGCGATACTGACTTGAAAGCTTAGAAATATCTGCACGTTGCAATTGTCTAAAGTTTCTTAATCCATTAAATAAAGTGTAACCTACATTAATGTTTCCCGAAGCAGAAAGAAATGTCGTTGTTTGTGCATTATTAGTAACAGGGTTAAAACTAAGACCTGTATTCTCAGAAACGCCACTACCAAGGTTAAGACTAGGTATAAAGTTACCTTGCGCAGTTAGTTTTTCTATATCTGCAAGTTCTATGTTTAGCTCACTATCCTTAATCGAAATATTATTCTCTAAAGCATAGACTACACATTCTGTAAGCGTCCATTTTTTATTTTGTGCCTGTGCAAAAACCCCAAAAAGAAGTAATGCTATGATGATTGATTTTTTCATAATGTCTATTTGTCTCTATAAATCTCTAAGTGTTACAATAAATTATAATTAATTAACGTCCACCATATTTTGGTACACCTTGTAATTGATTCCAAACCTTAATCTCATCTGTTTCTGAAATACCGCTTTTCACTTCAACAAAGATACCGTCACTAAGACCTAACTCCACTTCTCTTCTTTCAAATTTTTGGTCTCCGACAGCGATCTCAACAAAAGGCTTCTTCGTTTTAGGATCGTATTGAACTAGAGCTTCTTTAATAGCTAAAACATTATCTGCTCTATCTAAAATAATTGAAGCATTTGCACTTAATCCTGCTCTAATAAAAGTAGAGTCAATATTTTTTAGAGACCCCTTTATTGCAAATTGAATAGCTCCATTTTCTGCGACTCCTTTTGGAGCTATATAATCTAAAATAGCATCAAATTTTACGTTTTCAAGCGCACCAATAATTATTTCTAATGGTAAGCCTTCTTTAATTTTACCAACTTCACTTTCATCAATTTTTCCTTCAAAAATCATTTTTTTGATATCCGCTAAGGATGCAATTGAAGTTCCTTCATTAAAGTTATTTGCTTCAATTACTTGATTCCCTTCCTTTATTGGAACATCTAATACCATACCTGATACCGTGGCTCTTACTTGGGTCTGTGCAATATTACCCAAACCAGACGTCGTTCCTGTTTTGATAATATCATAGTTTTGACGCGATTGTGTAACGTCAATTCTAGATTGTTCTACACGTTGTTTTGCTTGTAGAAAAGTATTATTTACTTGGTCGAACTCGTTTGCAGCAATTACACCTTTATCGAAAAGTTCCTTTTGACGCTCATAAATAGCTTTTTGTGTCTTGTAATTAATTTCTGCTGTCTGCAATGCATTTTGGTTAGATGCAATATTATTTTTTGCGCTGGTTAAAGAAGATACATTAGGAATAACTCTAATCTTAGCAATTAAATCTCCTGAATTTACATATTGACCTGCTTCAATAAATACTTGCTCGATAACACCAGAGATATTTGGTTTAATTAATATTTCTTCTTTTGGAACAATACTACCAGTAGCCATCGTTTTTAGCACAATAGTTTGGTTCGAAGCTTTTTCAGTAGTATATGTCACTGGGTCTTCTTGGTTTTTATTCCATAGATATATTAAAGCTGTAGCAAATGCAGCTACAATGACTACAAGGGTAATAACGGTTGATGTGCGTTTCATGTATAATTATAGTTTTTCTAATTTATTCAATTCTTAAAGCATCTATTGGCTTCATTTTGGTTGCATTATTAGCCGGAATTAAACCTGCCAATAGTCCTGAAACAGTCAATAAAGTTATAGCTGTTATAATAACTTGCATACCTACACTTGGATTTATAAAATTCTGAACAGGCCCATTTTGTTCAATTAAATAGTTCAATAGCCAAATCATAGCTGCAGAAAATACGACTCCAGTCATACCTGAAATAATTGTTAGAATTAAACTTTCTTGCAGGATTTGTGATTTAATATTCCATGGCGATGCTCCAAGAGCACGCCTTACACCTATCTCTTTGGTACGTTCTTTTACCGAAATAAGCATTATATTACTAATACCAATAATTCCAGATAATAAAATAAGTGCTCCTACAAAATATCCGACTACAGATAGAATACTAAAAAGCCCTGATATCTTTTTAAACTCTAAAGACTGATCGCGATGTCCTAAAGCACGCATATCATTAGGATGAACGTTATGTCTCGCTTTTAGAAAACTAAATATAGATTCCTTGAGTTCTGTAATATCGAAAGCATCGAAAGCAGTTATAACCATATAATAAATTCGATCTCCTTGATTGAAGGCTTGGTTAAAAGTCGTAAAAGGAATAATTATAGCATTAGCCTCTTCCTCAGCATCCCCTTGACTATTTGGCTTTTTAAAGGTTCCAACCACCATAAAATTAACGCCATTGATTTCAATATAAGAGCCTATAACGGTTTCTTCCTTATCGTATAAACCTGCAATCACATCGACACCTATAACACAAACCTTTCGCTTAGCTTCTATATCAGAATAGCTCACAAAGCGACCCTCAAGAATATCCATGGGTTCTTGCTTAATATAATCTGGATAGTCGCCAAAAATTCCAAAAGCACCAATTTTAGTTCCTCTTATGACATTATTTCCTCCACGATAGCCTCCAAGCTTATTTCTTGGAGAAGCATACTTTATCTCAGGAAATTGAGTTTTTAATGCTTCAATATCATCTAACTTATAGCTAAAACGTCTGCGCCTTGGCAAACCTTTATAAGCTATTGAAGTACCTTGCGACCAAGTCAAAATAGAATTCGTGGCAAAATCACTAAACTCAACCGTTGCACCATTTTTTAAACCATTTGTTAAAGCTAGTAATAACACCAAAATGGTAATTCCCCAAAACACACCAAACGCTGTCAATAAGGTTCTAAACTTATTAGCAGTTAGACTCTCTAGTATCTCGTTCCAACGGTCTTTACTAAACATATTATTCGTCTTTTAGTGCTACAATAGGTTTTATTTTTGCTGCCCGATACGCAGGAATAAAACCTGCTAAAGTTCCTGCAGCTACCAATATAAAAACCGTAATAAGTGCTGTATAAAAATCTACCTGTGGGTATTTAATAAAATCACTTTCAATTGTTGGCCCTACAAACTCAAGTAGCCCAAGACCTATAACCAAGCCGAATAAGCCTGAGAACATCGTTACGAAAATAGATTCTTGTAAAATCATACCAATAATGGAAAGTGGTTCCGCCCCTAATGCTTTTCTTATGCCAATCTCCTTGGTGCGTTCTTTAACAATAATGATCATAATATTACCTACACTTACAATACCAGCTATGATTGTACCAATACCTACAAACCAAAAAATAGCCTTAATCATATCACTTAATGAATAGATTTTTTGGGCTTTTTCCAATGTATTGTCAACTCGTATCGCGGCTCTATCGTTTGGCGCAATGGTGTATTTTGTTCTGATGTCACTCTCAATACTTGCAACTAGGTTTTGTGAAAATGCAACAGTGTCATCAAAATTATCTAACATTGCAACGGTAAAAGACATATCTCTTATATCAGTACCTCCATTAAACGCAATTTGAGCTGAGGTCAATGGAATGAATACCTGGCTTTCTTCACGTTCTCCACCTGGATCGCCATAAACGCCTACAACCTTAAAATTAACGCCCTTTACAGATACTGTTTCCCCAATTGGGCTTTTACCCTTAAATAATTCGGTTTTTGTTTTATTGCTAACTACAATAATTTTTCGCGCTTCATTAATATCTCCTTCATTTATAAAACGTCCTTCCGTTATGCTGGCCTTTGCAATAAATTGGTAGTCTGGATCCACACCTCTAATGTAAAAATTTCCAAATTCGTTTTTATAAACTAATTGAGATCCCCAACTAGAATAACCGCCAGATTTGTATTCTAAATAATCGCCATAGGTATTAGAAATATTCTCGAAATCCTCATTTTTTAATTGGATACGCCTGTTAGGGTTAAGACCTTTGTATTGTTTTGTAGTACGGCCCGCTCTTACACTTATTTTATTGGTAGCATCTCCAGAAAACTTCTCTTTAACGCCATTCTGAACACCCGTACTAAACCCGAGAAGTACTATAAAGATAAAAATACCTGAAGCCACAGAAACCCCTGTAAGAATAGTTCTTAACTTATTTTTACTTAACGTCTGAAATATTTCTTGCCAACGTTCTATATCAAACATTTTGTTTGGCTCTAATTTGTTCTACTTTACTATCATCTATAATAACACCATCTTTTAGATTAACAATACGCTTAGTCATGTGTGCAATGTCATCTTCATGTGTAACTATTAAAATAGTTTTCCCTTCATCATTTATACCCTGTATAAGATCCATAACCTCATAAGACGTTTTACTATCTAAAGCTCCTGTAGGCTCATCTGCTAACAAAACCTTTGGATTACTAGCTAAAGCTCTTGCTATTGCTACGCGCTGTTTTTGACCTCCAGACATTTCACTTGGTAAATGGTGAGACCATTGTGCTAAACCCACTTTTTCTAAATAATGTTCAGCTTTTTCCATACGCTCTTGGCGCTTTAACCCTTGATAATATAATGGGAGCGCAACATTATCTAAAGCAGACTTATAATTTATTAAATTGAAAGATTGAAAGATGAATCCTAAAAATTTATTTCTGTACTGTGCAGCAATTTTTTCGTTTAAGTTCTTTATGGGAACACCATCGAGAATATACTGGCCTTGATCGGCCTCATCTAACATTCCTAAAATATTTAGTAAAGTAGACTTCCCTGAGCCTGAAGATCCCATTATTGATACAAGTTCACCTTCCTTAACATTAAAGTTTATTCCTTTAAGTACATGCAGAGAATTACTTCCCATTTGGTAAGACTTATGTAAATCTTTAATTTGAATCATAGTGTACTTAGTTTGCGCATGCAATTTTAAGCAAATCTATGAGTTCTTTATCCCAACAAATTGTTAAGACTTCCTTTTAGAAATACTCATGATTAAGACTATTTAAGATGAAAGATGTTACAGCCTTAATCTATATTTTCAGATTTAGTCGGCTTATTGAATTTTCTGTATACATAAAAACCTATAGAACCTACCAAAATATAAGGTATTGCCATAAGATAAACTATACCATTGTTTATACCTTCTGCAGCAGATTGATCTTCGCCACTTTCTAAAACAGCTCTGCACATAGCACATTGTGCCTCTACATCTAAAGTAAAGAAGACAGCTAATAATAGAAGTAATATGTTTAATTTAGTTTTCAATACTTAAATATAATATGGAGAAATCATAACATAAACGACGACCCCTGTTATTGCAACGTATAACCACATAGGAAATGTAATTTTAGCAATTTTTTTGTGACGCTCTATATTGTTAGTTATTGCTCTTACATAGGTTATTAATACGAAAGGAATAATAACAATAGACAATACTATGTGCGTAAATAGAATAAAATAATAGACGTATTTAATACTTCCTTCTCCACCAAATTTAGTAGAATCACTCGTCATGTGATAAGCTACATACATCACTAAGAAAAGCACAGAAAGGGTTATTGCAGACTTCATAAGTCTTTCATGTAGCTTTATATTTTTTTTCTTGATAGCAATAATAGCCGCGATTAACAGTATTGCTGTTAAGCCATTAGTGGTTGCATAAATTGGTGGCAGGAAACTTAAAGGCTCTACTTCTATACCAAAGTCTTGAAGTTTAACTCTAGATAGAACAGCGACCACCAAAGGAATTATTATCGCTAGAGCAATAATCCACTTATTATATATTTTTTCTTTTTCTAAATCGATAGTATTCATAATTACTCTTTCAATAGTTTAGCAATATCTTCTTTTAAAATTGTGATTTCTTGTACATACCCATCTTCATCTTCACCGTCAGCCTCAGGAACAAAACCTCTATAAAAAATCTTTGGGTTTCCAAAATCATCTTTTCTTGAACGTACAAAACCCTCTTTGTCTATTAAGGCAAAATCTCCAGAATGCTCAAACCCAAATTCATCTTGGGTGTCCCCAACAAAAATGTTAAATCCAATATTTGCTAATTTAAAAATCTCGTCACGGTCACCAGTCATTAAATTCCAGTGCGGATTTGTAACACCATAGTTTTCTGCATATTCTTTTAATACTTCTTGAGTGTCTACCTTAGGCATAATAGAAAATGACGCAACTCCAAAATCATCAAAATCTGTAAATTGGTTCTGAATTTCTACTAAATTTCGGTTCATTGGAGCACAAATTGTTGGGCATGTTGTAAAAAAGAACTCTACAACATAAACTTTACCCAAATAATCTTCATTTGTGATCATTTTCCCATCTTGATTTATAAAACTAAACGTTGGTACTTTTTTAGGTGTCCCATTAATTTCGATATAAGCTAAATCACTTTTATTTGTTTGTTTTGATGTTTTAGCGGTAGAAACATCTTCGCTTCTACTTCCGTCTCTAGTTACATCTCCACTATTAAAACGGTCTATAATTTTAGGAACAAAAATAATTCCGAATATTAGAATTATGAATGTAATACCTACGTACGAATAACTTGTTTTTTTACTCATCTGTTTGTTTTAAATCTTTATCTCTTCTTGTATTTGAATCCTCAAATTTTCCTTTTCGTTTTTGACGGTATTCAGTAAAAAGAATACGTATATCATCGCTCATCATATTTTTAATCTCGGCGACTTCAATCATATCGTACGAATAAACGCTAAAAGCAGGTTTATTATCCTCTACTTGCTTCTCATCTCTACCATCTAGTCTTCCACGTTGGTTTAAATCTTTATCTATTATAAATACATTATCTGTGGACAGATCTTCGTTTAACGGACTCTTAAATTTGAGGTTATTATAAAGTATCTTAATTTTTGCTTCTGTTCCAAAAGCATAGTGCCAAAATCTTAAATCTTCGTATGTGTTTATTTCTTTTTTAAGCTCTTTTACATCATCTTCTGTACCTTCTGGAACGACAATAACAATCTGAAATTTTTTAAAACCCTTAAACTTATCATAGACTAACTCTTTAAGGTTAGAAGCTGCTATAGACTTTTTTAATGGTGATTTTCCTAAGAATCCTAAAACAGTAATGTTGTCTTTTAAGAAAACAGAATCCGCTCTGTCTGTGTAGAAATATTCCATATCAGAGACGTTTTCATTAACAACATCTAAAGGGTCATAATTATGTTTGGCAGGATAAAGCATTAATAAAAAAGCAACAGGTAAGAAGAATAAAATACCCAATACTATGTTACGTTTTACTTTGCTTATTTTCATAATGCAAAAATAATAAAAGGTGGTTTAGAAAAACCACCTTTTATTATTTTTTAACACTAAGACTATACTCAGTGTAAACTATATATAATAAGTCTAAAAATCTCGTTTGATTAATGCATCTTCAGAATTGTATACACCAAAGACATAACCACCTTCTTGTAATAGGATAAACATTAAATAACAAATAAGGAATACAGCTGTCCAAACTACCATTTTTCTCATACTACCAGTCTCATCTCGCATGTGCATAAAGTCCCATGTGATATAATAGGCCTTAACAATCGTTAATACTATAAAGATTAAGTTTAAGCTCTTCATATATATAATTGGAGACAATATGATATTACCTATCATAGCAAGGAATCCACCTTCAAAAGGATCTATTAACGGAGACATTAAAATGTCTGGCTTATATATACCTAATACCACCTCTACAGCAGTGAGTACAGTAAGGAAAAACAAGACACCCCAAATTTTCTGTGTGTTAGACTTAAATTTCCAAAGCCCTCTAAATATTTCTAATTTATGTTCGTGCGCCATAACGTAATCTTAATTTCTTTTTAAACTAAATAGAAGAATGTAAATACAAATACCCATACTAAATCTACAAAGTGCCAGTATAGACCAACTTTTTCGACCATCTCATAACTCCCTCTTCTTTCATAAGTTCCGAGAATAACATTAAAGAATATAATAATATTAATTACTACACCAGAGAACACGTGGAATCCGTGAAAGCCAGTTATAAAAAAGAAGAAATCACCGAATAATGCTGTTCCATATTCGTTAACTTTAAGATTAGCTCCTTTGACAACAAGCTTACCATTATTCTTTATTTGTTTTAACGACTCTTCTCTAGATAGTACTGTTTTCTCACCTTCTTCATTAATAATTTGATTTCTCACCAAAATATTAGGATTGGCAGCTAAGCCATCATATATCTCATTTACAGAATAAGGAGGCAACGATTCTTCAGTCACAAACCAAAGACCATTTTTACGCTCATGCTGTACACGTTCTGTGTGTTGTAGTACTGCAAAATCATCTATAGAAATACGCTTAAACTTCTCTTCTCCGTCTTCGGTAATATACTCTCCAAATTGAAGAATATTACCGCCCTTAGTCTGAACAGCTCCATATTCTCCTTGAATAAATGTTGCCCATTCCCAAGCTTGTGAGCCGACGAAAGTAGCTCCAAAAATAATAGTAAGAAACATATATATCGTAACCTTTCCTTTATTCATATGGTGACCTGCATCTACTGCTAACACCATAGTTACAGAAGATATTATAAGAATAAAAGTCATAAATGCAACATAGATCATTGGTCTATCCACACCGTCATGAATAAATGGTAAGTGTGTAAACACTTCATCTGCAATTGGCCATTCATTTATAAACTTGAATCTTGAAAAACCATAAGCGGCCAAGAAACCTGAAAATGTCAATGCATCTGATACAATGAAGAACCACATCATCATTTTACCATAACTTGCCTTTAGAGGTTTATTGCCACCTCCCCAAGTTTTACCTTCTGTACCAGTACTAGCTACTGTAGAATCCATAGAATTTATTTAAATTTTAAGATTTGACAAAAATAATCAATTTATATATCTAAAAAAATATAAAAATAAAAAGAGAGCGACCCATAGTATATCTATAAAATGCCAAAAATTCGCCGCCAGTTCCAAACCCAACATATTGTTGGAGTTATACTTTTGTTTAAAATGATTATAAATTACAACAATCAATGATATAAGTCCAGCAATGACATGCGCTATATGCAACATTGCGATTAAATATATAAATGAAATTGTAACATTACTTGTTGGGCCGGTAAAATTATAACCATCATTTATAATTTGACTAAAGCCACTAAACTGGTTGTATATAAAACCAATTCCTAATACCAAAGTAACCATTAACCATAGCGTTACCATTTGTCTATTATTCTGGGTTAAGGCTTTTTTAGCCAAAATAAAAGTTAAGCTACTTAGTATAATAACAACGACACTAATCAAAAATGCATTTGGTAATTGAAAATCATTTAACCAATCTTCTCGTTTACTGCTTACTATAAAGGCACTAGTTAAACCCGCAAAAGACATAATTAATGAGCCAATACCAAACCATAGCATCATCTTCTTAGATCTTGCTCTTTTCTCTTGTTGTGTTCCTTGTGTTAAATCCATCTATCTCAAAAATTTATCAACTACATATATTATTTGTAACATGGTAATGTAAAAAACGCTGGAGAGCATTAACTGTTTAGCTACTTTTACCGTGCGTTCTCTAAATAACTTAAAAGCATAAAACAGCATCACCAAACCGAGCATAAATACTAGAATAGCTCCAACCACAGACAATTTTAGATCACCTGTAAAACCTAAAACTGGTATTATAGATGCAATAATTGTCCAAACACTATACATTATAATTTGTACGGCTGTACCTTTATCTGGCTTACCTGTTGGTAACATAAAAAAACCACCTTTTTTATAATCTTCATGCAAAAACCAACCTATTGCCCAAAAGTGAGGAAACTGCCAAAAAAACTGAATAGCAAACAAAGTACCTGGTTCAATACCAAAATCATTTCGTGCTGCTACCCAACCTAACATAAAAGGAATAGCACCTGGTAATGCACCAACAAATACAGCTAATGATGTTTTTGTTTTTAAGGGTGTGTAAACACTTGTATAAAGAAATATAGAAATCGCACCATACATCGCTGTTTTAGGATTAATTATATATAGAGTAATTAAACCTGCAACAGTAAATGACGTCGCAATTATAAAAGCCGAATTAACAGTCATTCTACCAGCTGGTATGGGTCTGTTCTTTGTTCTATCCATAAGCGCATCTAAATCGCGCTCAATGATTTGGTTGTAAGCATTAGATGCACCAACCATAAAATAGCCACCAAAAGCTAACAATATTAATGTCGTAAAATTTATAGTTTCTGCTCCAAGTAGATAACCTGCTATTGCAGAAAACACAACACTAATGGATAATCCCATTTTTGTGATTTCTTTAAAATCAGTAATTGCAGAAGCCTTTGATATCGAAGATTTTGTACTACTCAAAAGTGCTGTTTTAATTCTATTCTTAGCGATTGCAAAGATAGTCTGAAAATTGATTATAGACAACGTTAAATCTTAGTTTTATTCTATTAAGAATGGAGATCGCTACGCTATTAGAATTAAGAAACAGGACTTATGCTATGAAAACATATTAGTTTGTGATTTTTATTTTAAAATGTTAAATATATTAGGCTCGTAAATTTCTGTAAGTTTACTTGTTTTTATAAGACCAAAAGCAGCCAAAACTTCGCCACAAGAACTGTTTATCTAATTTCGATTCTCTTAATTATTTATTTTAACTTCAACACATGTACAGCGGTTTGACAATGTTGAAATAAAAACAACTAAACTATCAAATCATACTTACATACTTGAAGGCGTAGGTGGTAATATTGGAGTTTCTGTTGGTGATGATTAGTTTGCTCCTTTATCTAAAAAAAATCTAATTGCAATAGAAACACTAAGCGATAAACCTTTAAAATTTTTGGTTAGTACTCATTTTCATGGAGATCATTCTGGCGGAAATGAAAATATGACTAAAGCTGGTGCAATTATTATTGCACATGATAAGGTGAAAAACGTCTTGAAGCAGTACAACGCGATGGAAGCTTTAAAGCAAAACAAGCAGTACCTGTTATTACATTTAATAATAAATTAAATATTACTATAGACGGAGAAGGCATAACTATATTTCATGTCGCTAATACACAAACAGATGGTGATGCATTATTATATTTTACAGAAAGTAACGTTCTTCATATTGGTGACACTTACTTTAATGGTCGCTACCCATATATAGATTTAAATTCTGTCGGAAGTTTTAATGGTTATATCGATGTGGCAAAACGTGGTCTAATGGTTATTGACAACGATACTAAGATCATTATTGGTCATGGCAAGCTTTCTAATATAGAAGAATACAAAAACTTTTTAAGTAAGCTTGAAACACGAAGAACTAACATTCAAAAGGCAATTGATAATAGTTAAGTCCAAAGAAGTAGCTAAACTAGATTCTAGTCTAATAAATACATGATGATTTAGGTTATGGTACTGGTTTTATAAGGGCTTAAAAGGATAAGACTAAAAATCATTATACCAATTAAACAAATCTGTCCGCAATCCAATACTAAACCAAAGCGTATTAGAATGCATAGTGGAAGCAGTGACAGCTTCTGGATTAAAATCTCTATAAATAATATTTGTAAATAACTTAAGGTTAGTTGTTGGATTCAGTAAATAACCTGCTTGTATTTCCGTCATAAAACTAGTGGTTTTATTTCCCTGTCCTATGGTAACACCTGTATCTAAAGGTCTGTTATTCTCAGTACTGTAAATATCCCCACCATAAGCAAAACTATCCTCTGGAGTATTGAAATCTAAGCCGCGTTCACCGATAATTACCTTCCCATCTGCAAACCAACGCTTATAATTATATCTTCCTATTAAAACTAATTCTCTGAAATTAGAGCCCCAAAGATGCGCCATTGGTTGGTTGAAATGTGCATAATTAAGAATAATAGAATTATGAGAATAGGTGTATGGTCGTACTTGGTTATATTCCGCTTGTAATAGCAAATTATCAACTTTAAAAGCATCAAAATATTTAACACCTAATTGATAACCAAACTTATTTTTCCAGCTTTTATTTCCACCAGTAATATCACTCAAAGAAAACTCATCTAAAATGAATTGACCGTATAGGTTAACTTTATTATTCCATTTGTATTTAGAACTCAATCCTAAGATAGCATTACCTGCATCTTGACCCGTTTGAAACTCAATAGCTCTAAAAAATATTACAGGATTTAGATAATTAACATCAAAACCTCTTCCGTTTGTATCTGCCCACATTACAGATTCAAATAATCCTATATTAAGGCGCTTAGAGACATTCCAACTTAAGTAATGATTAGCCATATACTTTGGTAAAAATGCACCACCTTCAACAACTTCATCTCTTACATCGCGTAACCACATCCAAGTACTGGTGTATTTTATTTTCCAAAAGGTGGCACTTAATTTTAAGAACGGATGCGGACTTGCGACATCACTTTGTAGTAATGAACGGTATCCATCACCAATAAAGTTTTTACCATGTCCGAACTGAATATTTAAAAAATCTGCTGGTGTGTAAGATAAATAGGCTTCAGCTACAGGGTAATCGTAAGAGTTATCCTTAAAACGCTTAGCAATTCCTCTTCCAGGAATAATTGCAGGATCGGGACCAAATGCTTTTAAGCCTTCAGCAAACTGATTAAAATATTGTGCAAAACGTCCTTGACTTTCATAAACTGATGCCGTTACATTTAAACGTTTTCCGAAACCTGCTTGTATAAAAACACCACGTGTATTATTCCAAGTTGTATTAAAATCTGCTTCGGTATCTCTTCCCACTTGTAAATCTAAAATAGGATCTACTGTAAACCAATAATCTTCTGCTTGTACCTGTACCAAGTGTTCATTGTAAAGCTTTCTTCCAATCCAAGAGCTGGTTTCCTTTGCTAAACTTTCTTTTTCTGCTGCGATATCATAGTATTTCTTAACATCGTTATATATAAAGGGTTTTGCTGCTGTATGGCTGTTAGCACCTATGACATTCATTTCTCCATCAAACCTTGCATAATATGAATGTGTAAAAGGTATATTTAATTGACTCGAATATTCCTTATTATCGTAAGGCTTGAGATTCTTGTTGATATCATCAAACTCATTAGATAGTATAGTATTTAGACTATCTATTTCCAAAACAACTACTTCTTCTTTCTTTTTTTCTTTTAAAGTTGGCTCTGTTAATGGTATTGCTATTGTAATATTATATTGAACAAAAATTGGCCGACTATTATACGTTGCTGGTTGTATTTTTGGCAATTCATTAAATACACGTCTCGTTTCTTCTTTTAACTCTTCGTAAATCGCATCTATGAAAATTACTTTGAATTTACCTTCTGTGTCAACCTCAAACAAAACCTGTACATCACCAGTGTAAGAGTTCTCAGTTACAATACTTGGTGTTTTAAAGTTGATGTAAACAAAGTTGTTTAGAGTAAAATTAAAGCAAGCTCTAAGTTCTTCTACAGCTTTTGATTCGCACTCATCAAATACAGGTGGCTTTTCGTATGTAGATATAGTTTGAGCATTTAAAAGCGAAGCCAGTAATACTGTAAAAGAAAGAAGTAAATACCTCATAAATAAACAATAATTTGATGTTTGAAAGATACTTATTTTTTTTAGTAACCTTAAAAACAAAAAACCGTTATTAAAGAATAACGGTTTCGTTTAAACTAAAGCGTAAATTTTAATCTCTAACCATAAAACGGATAGGCAACGTGTAAATAACACCAACTGGAGTATTACGCTGTAAGCCTGGCTGCATGTTTGGAATCTTATTAATAACGCGCTTTGCCTCTTTCTCTAAAGCTGGGTGCGGAGCTCTTGTTCTTATATCTATAACATTACCAAACTTATCTATTGTAAATTGTATTTGTATAGTTTGAATACCTGAAAGACCATTCTCTTCTGCGATATCACCGTTAAACTTTCTACTTACCAGTTTACTAATTTTATCGGACATACACTTTCTGCGCTTTTCATTGGTGTCGTATTTTTCGCAACCTGGATACACTGGTACTTTTTCGATATGCCTAAAAGGAACTATAATATCCTCTGTCGGCTCCTTAAAATCTGGTATATCACCAATAGCTACTGGCTCTGACTGTGCCTTTGGAGCATCTGGTGTATTTATAATCTTTTCAATAATCTGAGTATCATTAAGAACTACCATAAAGATATCTTTTAAGTCTGTACTTGGTAATGGCTCAGGCTCTTTAGGTTTAATAACCTCAGCAATAAAAGGTTTTACATAATCAAGAGTAATAGTCTCATTTGTTGCCGTGTCATAATCAATAACAATATTTTGATCTTGAAACTGCATTTCAAAGAGTGCATAAGTGCCCAATAAACAAAGTATCAACCCTATTTGGAAGTATAGAGTTGAGTTTTTTTGTAAATTTGCATCATGCTTGTGTGATTTCTTTACTTCAGTAGTGCTCTGACCAGCACTACCAAAGTTATTTTTTGAATTTTTCATAATACTTATTATTTACATGTTAATATTATGATAAAGTCACAATAAGCGTACCAAAACAAAAATCCCGTCCAATTAATTTGGAACGGGATTTTTAATATTATAAAAAAGTATGCTTAGTCTTGTACTTGAAATACTATTGGTAAAGAATAAGGGACAATAACTGATTTACCTCTTTGTCTACCTGGTTTCATTTTTGGCAATAAACCAATAACACGTTTAGCTTCTTTCTCTAAACCTGGATGTGGTCCTCTGGCGCCAATACCAACTACATTTCCGTTTTTATCAATTTTAAATGAAACAAAAATCCTTTTTTTACCCGCACCCAATCCAAGATCACTTGCTAAGTCTACATTAAACTTCTTGTTTACGAATTTTTTCACCTTTTCGGACATACATTTTTTCTTCGCTGCATTACCTTTTTTGTTTTCACAACCAGGAAAAACAGGCACATTTTCAATTACAGAAAATGGAACTTCTATATCCTCGTCTACCTCTTCAACAACTACTTCTTCAACTTCAACAATTTCAGTATCCATTTCAGTCTCAGTAGACTCAATAACTGTCTCTTCTACTTCTTCTTCATCTTCAACGACTTCAATAATTTCTGGAGCAGGTGGTGGTGGTGGTGGTGGTGGTGGTGGTGTAACAAGTTGTTCTGTAATAGGCACTTCTTCTTCTAATTCGTCATCTAAATTAAGAGAATCTAAAGCGATATCACTTTTATCGTAAGTCTTATAATTTATTGTCATGTAAGTAATACCTAACATTAAAGCAAGACCTACAGCAAAAAATAGCGAACTATTGCGGCTCACGTCAGATTTAGTATTCTTTTTCGGTTCCATAGTATTATTATTAATTATAACATTGCTAATTTAACTAATAAATAGCAAAAAAAACAAGGCTTTGAGTTATTTTAACTTATAGATGTATAATCTAACTGCAATTAATGTACCAATAAGCACACCTACACAATTTGCTAATATATCTAATACATCAAACGTTCTGTTAGAGTTAAGTTGGTGTTGTAGTATTTCAATTACTAAACCAAAAAATACAGTACTCACTATAACACTAAGAATTATATGCGGTTTATTAGACGACTTAAAATAAGTCATCCAAAGAAAAGCTAAAATTGAATAGGCAAGTACATGATAAATTTTATCATCATGGCCAGAACCTATCTTAGGTACATTATACAAATTAATAAAACTAACTATCATCAGAGTTATGCTGTAGACTATTGAAGCTAGTAACAGTAATTTTTTAACCACTAATTAGCGCTTTGTAATCGTCTGCTGAAAGTAATTCTTCTACTTGAGTAGCATCTGAAAACTTCATTTTTATCATCCAACCTTCTCCATAAGGGTCTGTGTTCACTTTTTCTGGCTCGTCTTCTAGACTTTCATTAAATGCTATAATCTCGCCAGATAGTGGTAAAAATAAATCTGAAACTGTTTTTACGGCTTCAACTGTACCAAACACTTCTTCTATATCTAGTGTTTCGTCTACTGTTTCTACTTCTACATAAACGATGTCACCAAGCTCACCTTGTGCAAAATCAGTAATTCCTACGATGGCAGTATCACCCTCAATTTTGATCCATTCGTGATCTTTTGTGTACTTTAATTCTGATGGTATATTCATTATTATTTGTATATAATATTAAAGAAACAAATGTATATTTTTAATTGTAGGTTTTCAAAATTAATTACCAAAATTATAGCGTATGGTAATTCCAGATCGAAGAGAGGTTTGTGGGAATGATGTAGAAATAGCAAAATCCGAGAAGGTATAGTCAAAATAGAAAATAGCTGTTAGGTTTTTACTAAATGCATAATCGGCAGTATACTTTAATCCCCAAATAGTTTGACCTGCTGTAATTTGATTATTCTCTAAATCTAAGTATCTTATGATTGTTTTATTATCTCTAACAGAAATATCAGCACGCATATTTAAATCACTCTTTATAGTTTGCTTTGGGCCTGCTAATTTTGCATTTATTTTTAAGTCTTTTACACGATAACCTAATCCTAAAGTATATTCTCGCCCTTGTACTTCTGTCATTAAATTATTATCAAAACTTAAAGACAATAAACGATCTGTTTTAATTTCTGCTAATACTTTAATTGAGTTTTTCATTTCAAAGTCTAATCTAATTAAGGGACTAAACTGCTCTTCTAAGTTAATGTTACTGTAAAGTGTTCCGTTTTTAAAGTTTCCTGATTGGTCTAATGCATCATCTGGTTGGTCATCATATTCTTGACCTCTATTTGCTGGTGCAAAATCTAAATTTGTTCTAAATTGATTAATCGTATATCTAGATCTGTAACCATGTTGTATAGAGAAACGTCTAAAGGTTTTCTTAAACCATGGTATCTTCATTAAACCTGTATATTTTAATTGCCAATTAGGGATAGGTATATCTCTAAAAGCACTATTAGTTTCTACTTTATCTGGGTTAGAGCCTTCATAAGCAGATAAAAATGCTGGCACTAATACACGTTGACTATTTTTTCCGAAACCAAGCGGATACCCTTCTGTATCTGTAGCAAAGGTAGTCGTTCCATAAAATTCTGTAGCAAGTCGGTTAGCGACAATTAATCGGTTAGCTCTAAAATCATCAAAAGGCACAGATTGATTTTCGTCACTTTTACTAAAGGCTGTCCTTATTAATGATGTTGAAATATTGAAATTTCCAAACGCATTTGGAGTTAGTGACACATAAGTAGACTCACTTCCTGTATTGTCTACTCTAAAATTCTCACTAAAACTTTCTGCAAACGTCCTATTACCTTGAAGATCTATTTTTAAATCTCGTAAAGGCTCAATATTTACAGAATAGTCTAAGGTCGTGTTCTTAACCTCAGTATATTGTTGATTAAAATCTTGAAAATCAGTTAACCATCCGTTTCTAGCAGTTATATCTCTAATATCTCTCTGACTACCAAAGGTATAACCCAATGTTGGCCTTAAGGTTCCTACAAAACCAGGTGTTGGTAAATAACCTGGAAGGAACGTACCATTGTTTTCAGTATAACCAAACTGAATACGTTTTACCATAGTTACAATATCTATAAACGTATTATAAGCTTTCTTCCCTGTACTAACTTTGTTTGGGTCGGTGGCACCTTTATCTGCAGCAGCAGGAGTTGGGCTTGGAGTTCTACTTTTAACCGTTTGTCTACTTCTTCCCCTATTTCTTTGATTACCTTTTCTAACCAATCCAATAGTCTTGTAAAAGGTCTCCATATTTAGAGTGGTGTTAATATTATGCGTATTTGAATTTTGAATTGAATGCCCTAAATCAAAAGTCTGACCATCTAATATTAAACCTTCATTAAGATCAGAACCCTTTTGCCATTGAAAAGAACCGTTATAAGCATAAGTTGTTCTTAAGAAACTTAATACAGGGATTTTATATAATGGTAATTCATAATTTACTTGAAGCTGTTGTGTCTGAAAGTTTGGATCTCCAAAGTCGAAAAAACCATCCCAAACATCTAATTCGGGATTTTGCCTCCCATTAATTCGATCGTCAATAAAGTAGTTTCTAACAATATTAGTATTTGCCGCTACAAAATTTAAGCTTAAATTATCTGTTAGGTTGTAGTTAATTGTATATTGAAAATCAAAAGTATAGTTTCTTCTAAATAATTCTTCAATACCAATATTGTCGCCACCTAATTCAACTTCTCTAAATTTCTGTTTACTAAATTGTCTGTTAATATCTGTATTTACAGAGAAGCTAGATGGTAATAAATTTAAATTAAAATCTTTTAAAATCTTCCAATATTTACCGGTAAATAAAGAATCGTTCTTTTTGAATGGCTCTATTTTAATTGGATTGAACACATAATTGTAATTAACACCAGCTCTTATATTTTGATCTAAAGCATTCTCAATTTCAAAATCTCTATGTTCAACTTTATTATAAGAATAGTTGAAGGTTAAATTTTCTACATCATAAAAGCGCGTCTTAGCATCTCCTGTTCTTTGTTTTTTTACGCCTATAAAATTGATGCTTTTTCGTTTTGTATAATTTTCGTTAACGTTTAATATAGAATCTTGATTAGTCGTATTATCTAGTTGGGTTTGCAACTCAATATCTTGATAAAACTCATCAAACTGAGGCGTTATTGTTTCTTCGCTTTGCGAATAATTAAATGGTATTTGAACTCCCCATTTCTTTGGCAGTAATTGTCCTAATTGTATGTTGGTAACAACATCATACTGTATAACATCTTCTCTGCTTCGCTCATTTGGAGATTGATCTATACCACCAAAACCCACTGTACTTCTTCTACCACTAGCACTAACATTAGCAAAATCTGCAATGTTTGTGTCCATGCTTAAAACAGCTGCCCAACCACCTTCATTATCTAAATCAGACATTCTTAATTCGTTATACCAAACTTCGCCACAAGCGGTTTGATTGGCAACAGACGATCCTGAATTTTTTAACCCAACCATTAATACTCTTATATCTCCAAAATTTGGATTCCCTTTTATACCTATACGTTGTTGTCTTGGACTTGCATTAATATCTGCAAATGGTAAATTAGGGTCTACTAATGGTGTGTCTATTAAAATACCATCTATAATATTATAAAACGTAGGGTTTAAACCTGTTAAAGATCCGCCCGAAATACCTCTAGATTTAATTTGTTGTAAATACTCTAACGGAATTTCTATTTCGTTTTCTAAAGGCCAAACCTCTCTTTCTGTTGGATTAGTTGTATTTGGTGAGACTTTTAATGGAATTTGAATTTCATAGAAGTTATCCGTAAAATCATTACCCATTCTAATAAAACCAATTAACTCCCCATCATCTAAGCCTTGATTGTCTGATGACTCAGCGTGCAAAAACATACGTAGTTTTTTGTACTGACGCATATCTACATTTACATTTTTAAATACACCACGAGAATCTGTAGCTTCTAAATTGCAGGTCTCAAGTACTAAAGATTGCTCGTTTTGTCTAATAATATTATTATTGTTATTTAGCTCTTCTCTTCTTACTCCTGGTGGAATTACATAAGTTTCACCATTTTCTTGCTCTCCAACAATAGCTACATTAAACTCTGCATCAGCACTATTATTTGCTGGGTCATTATCTAAATCTAACGTGTAACGTCTCCAGTCACTTCTTACTAAGTCTAAAGTTGCAAAACGCATTACTGTGTTTTCTGTAAACTGACTCAAAAATAAACGTGCAAATCGTACAGAACGAATATCTGTAATACCACCTATTGCAGTTGTTGGTTCATTTATTGGGATTCTAAACTGATACCACGTAATATCATTTCTTACATCACCATTAGGTAAGGTTACCTCTACATCTTCTTTTATATCGTAAATAAGTGGATTATTAATATTTAAAGTAGCTGGTGTAATATCTATTTCATATTCAAAATAACTATCAATGGTATTCATTGTGTTATCTCTATTTATATCTTCTACATCGGGTTGTGTTGTTGATCCTCTATTTGTATCTGTGAAGGCATCTGGTGTATTTCCTTGTTGGCCATTATAACGCTTATACCTTTCTAATATGTCACCATCTGTGTTTAAATAGAAACTATAATTATCTTTTGCCGGATCTTCAAATCCAGAGTAGGCAGCAGGAAATTGCAACTGCTCTTCAATATCATCATAACCATCATAACCAACATCTTGGTTTGCTCTCTCCGCTCCTGTAGTTCCGAATGTGTAGATGAGCGATTGATTCTGTGGCACAACACCTCCAAAAGCTGTAGGGTTTAACGTGGACACATCACCATCCTCTGGTAATCCGTTTTCATATTGCTTCTTGCCATCTTTTAAGACATCCTCCGAAATATTACCTAAATTAATTGATAATTTCCCACCTGTATTTGTTGGGTTATCTAAAAACGGATCTTGTACCCAAAATTCTATATACTCAACATTAGCTTGTTCAAAATCTGTAGAAGTAATTTGCCTAGTAATACCTGCCCAACTGTCGTTGGGGTTTAATGTATCATCAGTTGCTGTGGGGTCGAAATTATAAGGCCCTCGTTCTGCTGGGTAATAGGCTAAATCTAATGTGTTAATTACTGAAGCTTGTCCCTGTGCTATATCTTGTTCTGGAAATATCTCATCTATGAATATACGTCTGGTGTTTAAATCAGAAACATCGTCGTCAGTAATTCCGTCTGGTCTTTGGTTGCTATAAAATATAGGATCAATAGTATACCAGTTTAAAAATGCTCTACCATAACCGTTTTGTATACCAGGCCCACTGTTACCAGGAACATTACCAGGCAACACATCTGGTCTACTAGATAAAAACCAAGACAATGGACTTAATAGCTGTATAGCCCCTTGTGTTCCTTCAAAATCATCTATGTATGCTGTTGCTTCGTTATTAAAATCAGTACCCTTAGGTGCACCAGGTAATAAATAAGCAAATTCCCCTCTTACAGATAGGTTAGAAGGCACATCTGTGTCTATGTTTGGAAGTTTATTTACTAATCTAGTTAAAAACGGCACTTCAGTAGAATAATTACCATTAAAGCCAAAAATAGTATTGTTTATAGGCTCTGAATCAAAATTTGCTTTTTGAGTAATTGGGCGTTCATTAAGATTTAATAATGTGGCTCCTAAAACAAAATCCTCATTAAACTGATGTTCTATATTTACTCCTGTAAAACGTCTTGTTTGCTGACCGAATAATGCATTATTTTCTACATCTACGTTAATCGGCGTATTAGATGCTTTTAAAGCTTCATCTAAAATCTCAACTCGACCTGCAGCATAATTTACCGTATAATCAATGCCTTCTACTAAAAGCTGACCATTAGCAGTTACACGTACTGAACCTCTTGCTGCATTAAACGGAATTGGAATCCCTCCGCCTCCACTACTTTTAAAACGTCCTTTTATTTGAAATTTATTCTTTTCCGCTTCATCTAAAGCTTCTGTTTTTGTGGACTTATAAAGTAAATCATATACATACTTCTCTTGGTTAGGGTTAGAAAATGTATCCTGATCGTAATCCGCATCATTATTATTGGGATTATTATCATCATCTAAAACATCAAATAAATAACGCCCAAAAGGTTCTGCTTTTGTAAAAATAATTTTACCGTTTTGTGAAAGTACTGTGAGCCCATCAACATAATCAAAAAATCCATCACCACCTTCTTGTGGATCATTATTAAAATTAAGTCGATCTAAGTGGAATAATCTAATTAATGGTGTTTCATTTATTTGCGTATCATCACTAGCAAATGGTGTATTATTATCGAATACTGGAAACGTTGTACCTTCGACTGGTCTGATATAATTTAATGGTGAAGCCTCAGTATAAAAAATATTTAATCTAAAGTCTTCTTGACTCAATTGAAAAGCACCTGTGTCGTAGATATTTTTCATCATTAAATCCCATATTGGCTGATTTACTGCTGTAACAGCACTTTTTAACATTTTTAGAATTAAGCTATTATTAGAAATTACCTCATTCCCGTTTGCGCCTGTATCTACACCTGTTGCTTCTACACCATCATTAGCAAATTCACCTACCTGAAAAACCTGTCCACCAACTGTATACTGAAAGGCAACACCTAATACTTCATCGTTAAGCAACCTTTGGTTTAATGAAATATAACCCAATCTCGTATGTAAAAAGTAATCTCTTCCTTCTTCTAATTTTCTTGCAGCTTCTAGTTTACCATAATCAAAACCTTCATTAACTGGCACATTTACACCGTTCTCTACAACAGTTATATCTCTTACTAAGTCATTTAATAAAGAACCTGCTCCACCAATATTTGTTGGGTCAAAATCATTATTTCCGTTATCTGGTCTAGCGCCTGGATTATTCACAAAGCCAGCTGGTATTGGGTTTAAACCAATATCGTCTATTTCTGATTCCCCTAAATCCTGGAATGCAATTACATTACGAACGTTATCTGTTTGATTATTTCTATTTGTCACCCAAACTTCTACTCTTGTTATTTGAAGTCCTTGATTATCAATAAATGGATATTGTAGTAATGCATCATCGTAATCATCCCTAAAGTATTGCGCTAAGAAGAAGTGTCTGTTTTCATCGTAGTCTCTTGCAAAAAACTCAAACTCTTCTAAAGTACCTCCACCTTGCGCAACAACAGATCTAGATTGAGATTGTTGTTCTGAAAAAACAGCAGTAACTCTTGTTTTACCAAATTGTAATTCTGTCTTTACACCAAATAAACTTTGCGCACCAGAAATTAATGAACTATTAAGTGGCATATTCACATTACCAACTTCTATCTTACGAACAATATCATCTTCAGTTGGTGTGTACTCTAACTTTATAAGTTGCTGAAAGTCTAATGTTGCTTCAGTATCGTAATTAGCAGTTACCTGCAATCGCGTTCCTACTTTTCCTAAAAGTGCTAAACTAATTCTCTGGTCAAAGTCAAACGTGAAATTAGTTCTATTTTGAGGCGAAAATGAGGGGTTATCTTGTTTAGAAAATAAAACACCCAAATCTACTTCGGCTGAACCACTAGGGACAACATTAATAGTATTACCACCAAAAATAGTTTCAAATAAATCTGAATTGACAGTAAACTCTGGTAATAAATTTTTTCGCTCTTCTTCTAATCCGTCTTTTTGACCAGCCGCAGCATCGGCCATTTTTTTGTAATAATCTTTTAATCTTTCTTGTAATACTAGACGCTGAAATTCTTCTGATGTTAGGATTAATGGATAATTAATATTAAAACTACCTATTTTTTCTGTGTAGATATATCTGTCTAAAATAGGGTCGTACGTATATTTTGAAACGATACTATTCGGATTAGGCATCTTTAATTTACCAAATGCAAATGTTGTCTTTGTTGTATCTTGTTCTTGTTCTGTTTCTTGAGCTATAGCAATACCATTTACTAGCATAGCAAGAGCTAATATGCATAAAAAACGAAATAAGTTGAATTGGTTATCGTTAGTTTTATTCAATTGTATTATAAATTTTTTAGAGCTTCTTTAATAATTTGCTCTACAAAGGCTTCTGGCTGAACTTTTAAGATTCTATCTACGACTTTCTCTGATTGTTTTTTATTAAATCCTAAAACTTCTAAAGCAGATAACGCTTCATTTTTATGAGTATTGCTCGTTGATAAAGAAAGTTCGTCTATACCATAGACTTTTAACACTTTATCTTTTAAATCTAGAATAACACGCTGAGCCGTTTTTATACCAATGCCTTTAACACTTTGAATTAATGCTACATCTTCTCCTGCTATCCCTTCTTTCACCTGCTGCGGTGTTAATGAAGATAACATAGTACGCGCTGTATTTGTGCCAATACCACTAACAGAAATTAATAATCTAAAAATTTCTCGCTCTGTTTTAGTCGAAAACCCATAAAGACTTTGAGAATCTTCTCTAACTTGAAGGTGTGTATAAAGCTTTAAATTTTCCCTATCAGGAATTTGAGAATAGGTGTGCAGTGATATATTGATAAAATAGCCTACGCCATTACAATCTATTACAATGTCTGTTGGGGTTTTTTCAACAAGTTTCCCTTCTATGTGTGTAATCATGTATTTCTAATAGTTAGAGGCCCAAATGTAATAAAAATTTAACATTACATTATGATAATACATGAGTAAAAAATTACTTCTTCTGTTGTCGCTTTTCGCGTTCTTGAGCATCTACTACAGCAACGGTTACCATATTAACAATTTCATCAACGCTTGCTCCAAGTTGAAGAATATGAACTGGTTTATTCATTCCAATCATTATTGGCCCAATAGACTCTGCTTTATTCAATTCTTTTAGTAATTTATAGGTGATATTTGCAGTGTCTAAATTTGGAAATATGAGTGTATTTACTTTTCTACCTGCCAATTTAGAAAACGGAAATATATCTTGAAGCATTTTAGAATTTAACGCAAAATCAATCTGTAACTCTCCATCAACAATCATATCTGGATATGTCTTATGAAGATAAGCAACTGCGTCTCTCACTTTTTTTGCATTTGGATTATCTGAAGACCCAAAATTAGAATAAGATGTCATCGCAATTACAGGATCTATACCAAACATTTTAGTCACTTTAGACGTCATGTATGCTATTCTTGCCAAATCTTCTGCTGTCGGATCAATATTTATGGCTGTATCACTTAGAAACATAGGACCTCTTTGTGTCATCATAATATTAGTAGTTGCTATTCTGGTAACACCTTTTGCCATACCAATAAGTTCTAACATTGGTTTCACAACATTAGGGTAATTTGCAGAGTAGCCAGATATTAACGCATCTGCATCACCTTCATTGACCATCATTGCTGCAAAATAGTTACGTTCTCTCATTATTTTTTGAGCAGCATGTTTTGTAACACCTTTGCGCTTTTTTTGTTGCCAATACGCATCTGCATATACATTCTTTCGGTTTATTTCTTCATCAGATTTAGGATCTATAATTTCTATATCTTCATCAAAATCAAGCTCATCCATTAAAGACAAAATAGTCTCACGTCTTCCTAAAAGAATTGGAATTGCAATCCCTTCTTCATATGCAATTTGCGCTGCTTTAAGCACATCTAATTGATCTGCTTCTGCAAAAACAACACGCTTTGGATTATTTTTGGCTCTACCTAAAAGTAATCTTACCAGTTTATTATCAGACCCTAGACGTTCTAGTAATGAGTTTTTATAACGATCCCAATCTTCTATTGGTTCTTTAGCAACACCACTTTCCATAGCTGCTTTAGCTACTGCTGGAGGTACTTCTGCGATTAGTCTCGGGTCAAAAGGTTTAGGTATAATATAATCTCTACCAAATGTTAAACGGGTTTCTGCATAGGCAATATTTACTTGCTCTGGCACAGGCTCTTTAGCTAAATTAGATAAAGCTTTAACAGCAGCCATTTTCATTTCCTCATTAATTTTAGTAGCTCTTACATCTAACGCACCTCTGAATATAAATGGAAATCCAAGAACATTATTAACTTGATTAGGATGATCACTACGACCTGTTGCCATAATAATATCTTCCCTTGTATCTATAGCAAGTTGATAGCTGATTTCAGGAATGGGATTTGCCATTGCAAAAACTATAGGATTAGCAGCCATGCTTATTAACATATCTGGCATTACTATATTTGGTTGAGATAAGCCGATAAAAACATCTGCATCTTGCATTGCTTCACCTAAGGTGTCTATCTTTCTATCAGTAGCAAATTCAGCTTTTTGAGATGTTAACGTTTCTCTGTCGTTTCTTATAACCCCTTTACTGTCTAACATTACAATATTTTCGCGCTTAGCACCAAAAGCTTGGTATAAACGCGTACAAGATATTGCTGCAGCTCCGGCACCACTTACCACTATTTTTACACTGTCTATTTTCTTTTCAGCTAATTCTAATGCATTTAATAATGCTGCAGCAGATATAATTGCAGTACCATGCTGATCGTCGTGCATTACCGGAATATCTAATTCTTCCTTAAGACGACGTTCTATTTCAAAAGCTTCTGGAGCTTTTATGTCTTCAAGATTAATTCCTCCAAAGGTTGGTGCAATATTTTTCACAGTTTCAATAAACGCATCTACATCTTCAGTGTCTACTTCAATATCAAAAACATCGATATCTGCAAAAATTTTAAATAGCAACCCTTTTCCTTCCATTACTGGCTTAGAGGCTTCTGGCCCAATATTACCAAGACCTAAAACTGCTGTTCCATTAGAAATAACGGCTACTAAATTCCCTTTTGCTGTGTATTTGTAAACATTATTTATGTCTTTTGCGATTTCTAAGCATGGCTCAGCTACACCTGGTGAATATGCTAAAGATAAGTCGCGTTGCGAAGCATATTTTTTTGTTGGTACAACTTTTATCTTTCCTGGAGTTGGTTTAGCGTGGTATAATAAGGCTTCTAAACGTTTACTTTGCTTACTCATATTAAAAATGGATTAAGCTACAAAGATAAGAAATTGAATAGTTGATATAGGTACCAACTATCTTAAAAAATGAATACCAATATAGATATTTCTTTTCAATTTAAGCTTTAATTGTTTGCACCTGTTTTAGATGTAAAAGAATTTCCATATTTATTCTTTTAAAAACTTGATATTACGATCAAGTCCAGCAAATTTAGTCCGTTTTACAGCAGATTTTTTAAACACTTTTTTAAAGGTATCTTCTGTGATTTCTTCCCAGTCCTTTTTAGTCATATCTAATAACTCAGGATGTGGATTAAACAACGGTTCGTTATGCGATTTTGAGAATTTATTCCAAGGGCAAACATCTTGGCAGATGTCGCAGCCAAACACCCAATCATCCATTTTATCTTTAAATTCTGTGGGAATGTTTTCTTTTAATTCAATAGTAAAATATGAAATACATTTACTCCCATCTACCACATAAGGTTCTGTAATAGCCTCTGTTGGGCAAGCATCTATACAAGCAGTGCAAGTTCCGCAATGGTCTGTTGTTGCGTAATCGTATTCTAATTCTAAATCGATAATCAGTTCTGCAATAAAATAAAAAGATCCTATTTG
>TARA_R100001369_G_scaffold23030_1_pt1 | contig 33807 bp, 31 predicted proteins | sample TARA_R100001369 | Tara Oceans TARA_R100001369 (sample SAMEA2621528) | marine metagenome | biome: marine biome (ENVO:00000447); feature: surface water layer (ENVO:00002042); material: "saline water (ENVO:00002010), including plankton (ENVO:xxxxxxxx)" | depth 5 m
TATCACGACATATCTTCCCAAGCCTAAAACCTCGCCGAACCAGGCCAAAGGTATGTTTCCCAGGGAAGCGTTCCGGTATGTGCCGTGAACGTAATGAATATCGCTGTCCCGCGCGAGAGCGGCTTATTTGGCGCTTCAAGAACGTCGAAAAAGGCCAGACGCCGGATATAATGCGCATCCGTTTTAAGGCCAACTATACAAACGCACTAAGCAGCGCTGGCCTAGAGCATCTATGGTGGCAACTGCTCGCTCGTCGCCCGCTAACGGCTGCGCCTTTTGATCTGATACATATGGCTATCTGCGCGGCTCAGCAGGGTATCGGCGTCTTTCCCATCTTCGGGATAACAAGCCACGCCGATGCTGCAGGATGGCATTCTGAGCTCTCCGAATTCAGCGCTTAGTGGCTCGTTCATGACCGTGAGTATCTGCCCCACCTTTTCTGCTACGGCATTTTTCGACTTGATATCCGTTAACAGCACAGTGAATTCATCACCGCCCATGCGGGCCACCGTGTCTGTCTCGCGTACACAGCCTTCTAATCGTCTGGCTACCGTGCAGAGCACTCGGTCACCCGCCGCATGTCCATGAACATCGTTGATGCTTTTGAAGTCGTTAATATCCAGAAATAGCAATGCCAAGTTGCTCTGGTAGCGATGGGCCATACTTAGGCCCAAGGTAAGGCGGTCATAGAAGAGCGCTCGGTTGGTCAACTTTGTCAGTGGATCATGGTGGGCGAGGAAGCGTAATTCTTCCTCGGCCTGCATAAGAGCCGTGACGTTGCGTGCGACACCGACCCGCACTTTCTCTTCCTCGTACCAGCGGGCAGACCACAGGATATGCACGATACTGCCGTCTTTGCGGATATAGCGGTTGCGGAAATCGATATGGGGCTTACCGCCCATCACACGAACAATGGAGTCCCGCGTGGCCGCTAGATCGTCAGGGTGCATGTAGTTCGTGATTAGAGTGCCGATCAACTCTTGAGGAAGGTAACCGAGCAGCGACTCACAGGCATCACTCACGAAGACGATCTGGTTGTCTTTATCGACCACGAAGACGGTGTCCAGCATCAGGTGAATCAGTTTGGGGTAGAGCGCTTGCAGGTCAACGGCCATAGGCTGGGATAATCCGGTTAGCGTCCTTCGACTATAGAGCAATCGCGAAGCGGGCGATAAATAATTCTGTAAATTTGGGGGGAAAGGTCACTTCCACAATGGCAAGCGCGTACCAGCCATAGCCAAGGTAGGCTTTACCCTACCGGGTCGAGTGCCAACGGACGACATTCAGGGGTTGAAGCTTTAGTTACTAGAGGTTTTATAGTAACGGGAATGAAAAAACTTAACGAGGTTAATATATGGGACATCATCATGATCATCCCCACATTGATCCTGCCTCTGGCGACCGGCGTGTCAGTATTTCCATTTGGGCAAATGGTTTATTAACCATCGCCCAAATCGTCGGCGGTATTATGGCGGGAAGCCTCTCGCTGATCGCTGATGCGCTGCATAATTTTTCTGATATGGCGGCGCTTGTTATTGCCTTTGCGGCGCGCAAGATCGCAAGACGGCCCGCCGATGCGCAAATGACCTTCGGCTATGGCCGAATCGAGATAGTGGCGGCACTGATTAACTACACCACGCTCATTCTCGTTGGCCTCTATCTGATTTACGAAGGCGCCATGCGCATGATTGAACCGCCGGAGATCCAGGGATGGTTGGTCGTCATCATTGGTGGCGTCGCTCTTGTTGTCGATGCCCTCACCGCCATGCTTACTTGGTCAATGCAAAAAGGTAGCGTCAATATTCGCGCCCTTTTTCTGCATAACCTGTCTGATGCGTTCGCCTCCATTGCCGTGATTATCGGCGGCTCATTAATTCTGCTCTACGACATGCGCTGGGTAGACCCTGCGATTACGATAGGTATTGCGCTGTATATTCTTTACCTCGCCTTTTCGGAGATTGGTGGCCCTATCCGCACACTGATGCTGGGCTCTCCCCCAGATATTAACGGTCAACTCGTCATTGAAACCGTGCGTGGTGTCGAAAGTGTCCACGATATTCATCATGTGCACCTATGGCAGATGCAGGAAAACATGGCCGCCCTTGACTGCCATGTGGTCATTACGGAGGCAGGCTGGCAGCGGCTCGAGTCAATTAAGACAGAGATCAAAAATCAGTTAAAAACGCGCTTCAATATTGTCCATTCCAGCCTAGAGTTTGAGCATATTGATCACGCACATCAGGATGCCAACCTTTATGGACATGAGTGATACACGCTCACGCTGGGATACATAGGCAGCCATTTAGCTTGGTTTGTGCAATAAAATCTTGGCCTAATTTTCCAAATAATCACTGAAATCGAGAGAGAAAAATGTTCAAAAAAGCGACTTTTATGCTTGCGGGTACGTTGATGCTGACAGCTGCCATCGTGGTGGTATCGAAACCTGCACTATTGGACATGCAAGCTGAGGCGGCGAGTGAGGATCCTGGACAGGCCGAGAGCTCCTTGGTGCGTTCACACTCACCGATCTTGGGGCCGAAAGAGGCACCTGTCACCATTGTGGAATTTTTCGACCCGGCCTGCGAAGCCTGCCGTGCTTTCTATCCTCTCACCAAAAGTATTCTGGAAACCTATCCTGAGCAAGTGCAGCTAATCGTGCGCTACACCCCTTTCCACGGTGAGGTTTCTGATATGGCCATTCGCGTGCTGGAAGTCGCTCGAAACCAGGACGTATTCGAACCGGTACTCGAAGCTCTGCTCTCTCGTCAGGATCAATGGGCATCTCATGGCCGTTTCGATGAATCAGCTATCTTGGAGATTGCCAGCCAAGCCGGTCTTGACCGAGCTGCCGCTGAGGAGCAACTCAACTCAGCTGAAGTGCAAGCGGTGATTGACCAAGACATGGCAGACGTCAAAACGAATCAGATTCGCCAGACGCCAACCTTTTTTGTCAACGGTGAGCTGCTAGAACCCTTTGGTATGCAGGAGTTGATTGATGTCGTAAAGAGTGAAGTCGAGGAGATATCTAAAGAGGAAGAAGCCCAATGAATCAGCGCTGGTTGCTGATAGGGCTTATGAGTTTAAGCCCCGCACTGGTTGAGGGCAGTTGGCGAGAGCATCTCCTGCTCTCGCCGTTAGAGCCTACATTAAAAGGGTTGCAAGCAGCTACCGAACAAGGGCGCTCCACTACTCGGCCTCGCCTCGATACCTTGACCTTTGGGCGTGATGTGATTGTGGAAACCTCGCTTTATGATGCCTTATTGGCGGAGGGGATTCCCGCATGTTTCGCTACCAAGCTGGAAACGTTGCTGGGCGAGTTCATGGCGACGCCGCTTGAATTTTCAGGTAGTGAACGTATCCAGTTATTGTGGGAAGAAGATCGACGTCAGGATGGCTCCCGCGTGGGGCCTCCGCGTCTAAGTTATGCGGGATTGTCTAATCAGGCAGAACGACTAGAGGTGGTATGGCCGGTAGCTAACAAAGGCAGCGTGATGCTCTTCAAGAACGAAACGCTTTTAGACACTTTGCAGCTACCGGTTCTTGGCGCACGCTTGACTTCTCGCTTTGGAAATCGGCGGCATCCCGTTTACGGAGGCGTTCGGCCTCATAATGGCATTGACCTTGCCGCACCTTATGGCACGCCGGTAATAACCACCGCGCCTGGACGCATTTCCTTCATCGGCCGCCAAGGCGGTTATGGGCGCGTGATGGAAGTAGAACACGATACGGGGGCTATCAGCCGTTACACGCACTTAAGCCGATTTTCCCCACACCTTGTGGTCGGGGACTTGGTCAATGCTGGAGAAACCCTAGGTGAAGTAGGGGCCTCCGGCGTCGTAACTGGCCCCAACTTGCATTATGAAGTGAGAGTGGATGACCGGCCTGTTGATCCTCTCGTTCAAGGGCGACGCATTATCCTGGGTGAGCAACCCACGCGCCTGGAATATCAAACATCGCTATACGAGGTAAGGAGACGTTTAGAGCAAGTGATTGGAACGTCCTCTGTTACGACGTGATTGCAATTTACGGGCAATGAAACTCAGTGCTCCATTGCTTTGTATTCATAGTGATTACTCCCACTGACTCTGGAGCTGCCTTGGATAGATTCGAAGAGATGCGCGTGTTCGCGGCGGTGGCGCAACTGGAGAGCTTTGCGGACGCCGCACGGCAGCTTGCGCTATCGCCGCCTCGGGTGACCCGTGCGGTGGCGGCGCTTGAGGCGCGCTTGGGCGTTGCCTTGTTACAGCGCACCACACGGCAGGTGCGCGTGACGGAGGCGGGGCGCCGGTATCTGGAGGATGCCCAGCAGGTGCTTGCGCAGCTTGCGGAGGCCGAGGCCGCTGCGACCGGCAGTTACCTCACCCCACGTGGCCTTTTGCAGGTGACCGCGCCGGTGCTGTTCGGCGAGTACTTCGTTACCCCGCAGATCGTCGATTATCTGGAGCAGTACCCTGACGTGCAGGTTCGCGCTGAACTGATCGATCGGCCGGTCAACCTGCAGGAGGAGGGCATCGATGTGGCGGTGCGCATTGGCCATGTGCCGCAGGATTGTCAGCACTTGATCGTGCCAGTCGGTGAGGTGAGGCAGGTAGTTTGCGCGAGCCCCGCGTGGCTGGCCGAACAAGGCGAGCCAACGCACCCGCAAGAACTGGAAGCATTGCCTACGGTAGTGGCCGAAGGCGGCAACTTGAGCGGCCACTGGTGGTTCGAGGAGGAGGGCAAGCGCATCGAGGTTACGCCATCCCCCCGGCTGCGCATCAGCGCTATTCACGCGGCGTTAACGGCGGTGGAGTCGGGTGCGGGGCTTACTCGGCTGCTGTCTTACCAGGTGGCTGCCAGTGAAGCAGAAGGTCGAGTACGGCGCGTGTTAACGCGTTTCGAACCAGTGGCCATTCCCATCAATATCTGGGTGACGGCGGGCCGTGGACGCGCCGCCAGCGTGCGAACCTTCGTTGATTTTCTTGCCGAGCGGCTGCGTGCCGACCCGGCGCTCGGCTGCCGCGGCTGACCATGGCGCTCCCCCCTGAATCGCCGCTGCACTTTGAGGCCTTAACGGCGCTATCTGCCGTTGCCAAGCTCGGCAGCGTGCAAGCCGCGGCTGAAGCGAGCAGCCAGTCGGCGGCGAAGCTCCACCGTCTGCTGCGCACTCAGGAGCAGCGTCTGGGGGTTGCTTTGGTCATTACCTCTGTCAGAGGCAGCACGTTGACGGCGGCGGGCGAGCGATTGCGCGACTACGCCGATACGCTGATCCACGCAGCCACCGACGCCGACACCAGTGCACGCCAGGAGCACCGCAAACTCAACGGCACGCTACGTTTGCAGGCGCCCCAGGCGTTGATGGAGCCACTGCTGATGCCGTTAGTGTTGCGGCTGCAAGAGCAGCATCCTGCGCTGAAGATCTGCCTGCTGGCTGATGAATACCCCATCCGTATAGAAAGCGACGCACCGGCGCACCTACGTCTGATGCGCGGGCCGCTACCTACCTCCGCTTATGCCAGACCCCTGGGTGATTTGCGCGTTGGTCTGTTTGCTAGCCCCCGTTACTTGGACAAGACTGGGCGCCCCGGTAGCCTGCAAAGCTTGGCCCGTCATGCGCTTATACACTGCTCCAGTGAAGGACAGGCGCCTGTCTGGCGCTTGGCTGAAGACTACCCTCTCCGTTTTGAGCCCAGGCTTACCATCAGCACCAGTGCTGCTGCGCTGCGGGCTGCCATAGAAGGTGCGGGTGTCGTGTGTTGCTACCAGTTGGAGGCGCGTCGCGCCTGCGAGCGGGGGCTGCTTGAACCCGTTGCGGAACCCCTCTGGTCTGCGGGGCACCCTCTGGCGCTAACCTATACCCTTGGCATCCGGGCGCCCGCCAGCGTTATGGCCTTCCTGGAGCTGGCAACACCCTGGTTGCGAACGCAGTTATTCGGCTGATTATTTCATTCAGCGCAATTTTGTATTGTTCAGTATCGCTATTCTTGCACTCCTTGATTTAGCGCAGGATGGATAACGTCGCTTAGCACCTGTGACGCTCATCTATCGAGGCGCTCACTCAAGGAGATAATCACATGTCACACGCTATCAAGGTTTACCGCCACGCTCTTTCCGGCCACTGCCATCGCATCGAGCTGATGCTTTCGCTGCTCGGTTTGCCTGCCACTTTTATCGATGTCGATCTTGCCGCGGGCGAACACAAAGCGTCGCCTTTTCTGAACCTGAACGCCTTCGCACAGGTGCCGGTGCTCGATGAACAAGGAGTTATTCTGGCGGATTCCAATGCCATTCTGATCTATCTGGAACGCCGCTATGGTTCTGGGCAGAGCGCTGGTCGTTGGCTGCCGGACGACCCATTGATTCAGGCGCAGGTACAGCGCTGGTTGTCCGTGGCGGCAGGGCCTTTGGCGAACTCCGCGATGAAGGCCCGGCTGGTGACGGTCTTTAATGCCCCTTTCGACCCTGAACCGCTGATTGCTGATGCCCATGAGCTGTTCGCGATTGTCGATGCCCACTTGGCGCATCAGCCCTTCCTGGCGGGTGTGCACGCCACGCTGGCGGAGGTTTCGCTCTACAGCTACATCGCCCATGCGCCTGAAGGGAATGTCTCGCTGAAACCCTACCCGCATATCCGTACCTGGCTGCAGCGTATCGAGGCGCTGGAAGGGTTTGTACCCATGAGGGTGACCAAGGTGGGGCTGGTGCGTTAGGCCAGCCGATGCAGCATTTCAAATCGGTGTGGGCGAACTGCCCGCGAGGAGTCGAGGGTGAATAACGACGTCACCAGTAGCCCATGGCATGAAGGCGAGCTTGCCTTGCAGCGTGTGGCCGGCGTGGAACAACAAATGGCGGAGGTGGGCCGCAAGGTGATGCGTCCCTTTCTAACGCCGCAGTTGCAGCACTTCTTTCCCCAGTTGCCCTTTGTGGCAGCAGCAGCGGTGGACCATGACGGATGGCCTTGGGTCACACTGCTGGAGGGCGCACCAGGATTTGTTCATGCGCCGGACGAGTCACGGCTCGATCTAACATTAACGCCGTCTGCGGATGATCCCGTTACGCCGCTGCTTACCAGCGGCGCTAACCTGGGGCTGCTGGGAATCGAGCTACCTACGCGTCGTCGTAACAGGGTCAACGGTGTATTGCGGGGCTCAGCAGGCCGATGGCAGCTAGAAGTCGTTCACGCCTTCGGTAACTGCCCCCAGTATATTCACGACTGGTCGGCGATGAGGTCGGTGCAGCCCCAGCCGGGCCCTGTGCTAACCAAGAGTGACGCGACCCTCGATCAGCTGCCAGAGCCGGTGTTGGCGCATATCGACCAGGCGATCACGGCCTTCGTGGGTAGTTACGCGCATACCGACCAGGGTGTTCAGGTGGATGCCTCTCATCGAGGAGGGCAACCGGGGTTCATTCGACGACAGGGAAGTGATCTGATTCTGCCTGATTTTGCAGGCAATCGATTCTTCAACACCCTGGGCAACGTGCTGGCCAGCGGGCGCGCGGCCTTGGTGATACCGGACTTTGCCAGCGGGGGTTTGCTGCATCTCTCTGGTGAAGCGCGGCTGGTGGACGAGAAGGCCGCTGGGGCGCGTTATCCTGGCGCTGAACGCTACTGGCGCCTGACCCCACGACATATCGTTTGGCGGCCAAGGACCTTGCGCTGGCGTAGCCATGCCGGTGCCGTGGCCGTTGAGGCGGCGCCCCATGGGCCCTGGCAGGCGCTTGCGCCTTCCACTCAACAGCGTGTTCAGGTGGCCGCCGTGGTGCAGGAGACACCTGAGATCCGCTCTTTCTATTTGAAGAGTGCCCGACAAGACAAGGCGCTGGCGCCCTTTAACGCGGGCCAGTTCATTACGCTACACGTGCCGCGCCTGGATGACACGGCGCTAGTACGCAGCTACACACTTTCGGGTGACAGCCAGCAGGCCGGTTATCGTATCAGTGTGAAGGCCGATGGTGAGGGCTCGCACTACGTGCATAGCGCGCTTAAGGTGGGTACTGAACTAGCTGTGAGTATGCCAACGGGATCATTCACGGCAGAGGCTAGCGGCTCAGAGCGTGCCCACTGGGTACTGCTGGGTGGCGGTATCGGTATTACACCACTGGTGAGCCTGGCCCATGAGCTGACCGGCGCAGGACGGGGGCCGGTAACGTTAGTTCAGAGCGTGCGCGATGTGGCCGAGGCTCCTTTCAGTGATGAACTACGTGACCTGGAAGCGAGAGGGCTACGTTTACAACGCCATGTGACGGGCTCAAAGGCAGCACCCAATGAATGGCTGGCTGGCCGGGTATCGCTGGCACAGGTGCACACCGGAGAGGCTCTGGAGGAGGTGCGCCTTTACCTGTGCGGCCCCGCCGCCTTTGTTCATCGCTACCATCAGGAGGCGCTGTCGTTGGGGGTATCGCATGGGCAGATACACACGGAAGCGTTTGGCCCCTCGGCGCTGGCGCAAACATATACTGCCCCCACCGCCGAACAGCCGGTAGAAGTCAGCTTTGCCAATCCCAGCGCGTTGGCCCATTGGCAGCCGGGTGAAAGCCTGTTGGAAACCGCTGAAAAAGCGGGGCTTCAACCTTCCTATGGGTGCCGCAGCGGTAGCTGTGGCGAGTGCGCCTGCACGCTGGTGCAGGGGGAGGTTACCTACCCAGATGGCATATCAGCGCCAGAGGGGGAAATACTGCTGTGCAGCGCCCGCCCAGCAGCGCACTCGGGGAGGATAGCCATTACGTTGTCTAACGGTTGATTGAGCCGCAATCGATTAGAAGGTACCGGGGTAGGCGCCGCCGTCTAGCAGGATATTCTGCCCTGTTAGATAACCTGCATGCTCGCTGCACATAAAGGCGCAGAAGGCGCCAAACTCCTCGGCGGTGCCGAATCGTCGGGTCGGTACGCCCTGGGCTCGCTGCTCGCGTACCTGTTCGATAGTTTGCTGACTCTTCTCGGCGACATTTTTGAAGTTGCCGCGCAGGCGATCGGTATCAAAGGAGCCGGGCAGTAGGTTGTTGATCGTGACGTTGTGCGAGGCGAGTTGCGGCTGGCGAGCAAGCCCCGCGACGAAGCCGGTTAGCCCACTGCGCGCACCGTTGGATAACCCGAGAATGTCGATGGGGGCTTTTACCGCGCCCGAGGTAATATTGACCACGCGGCCAAAGCCGTTGGCGGCCATACGGTCTACCGTGGCCTTGATCAGCTCAATAGGCGTGATCATGTTGGCATCCACGGCCTGTATCCACTCTTCACGACTCCAGTCGCGAAAATCCCCTGGCGGTGGCCCACCGTTATTGTTGATCAGAATATCGACTTGCGGGCAGGCGGCCAGCAACGCCTCGCGTACCTCCTCGCGTCCGATATCCCCAGCCACGGGGTGCACCTGAACAGCTGGATTAAGGGCCCGCAACGCGTCGGCGGTCTTTTCGAGCACCTCGGCATTGCGTGAATTAATGGCCAGGTTGACGCCCTCTTTGGCCAGCGCTTCGGCGCAGCCTCGCCCCAACCCTTTGCTCGCTGCGCATACTACGGCCCAGCGTCCCGCGATTCCAAGATCCATACCATGTACTCCTGTGTGTTCGATATTTGGGCTCAACGTGACGAATAGCCACCGTCTACCGGTAATAGTACGCCCGTTATAAAGTTAGCGCCCGGCGAGGCCAAGAACAGCGCTGGCCCGGCAAGGTCGTCAGGTTTGCCCCAGCGGCCCATGGGTGTGCGCCCGACGAGTTCCGCCGAGCGTTCGCTGTTCTGGGTGAGTGCTGCAGTCAGGTCGGTGGCAATCCAGCCCGGCGCAAGGGCATTGACGCGAATACCATCGCTGGCCCAGGCGATCGCCAATGACCGTGTGAGTTGGGCCACGCCGCCCTTGGAAGCAGAGTAGGCCGGGGCATGGCCGCTGCCAAAAAACGACAGCATAGAGGCGGTGTTGATAATGCAGCCACCCGTTGCCTTGAGGGCTGCATGCGCGGCATGGCAACAGCGCTGTGTACCGTTGAGGTTGATGTCGATGACCTCAGCAAAGCCCTCAGGGGTAAACTCCTTGCCGTCACGCTGGATGACGCCGGCGCAGTTCACCAACACATCCAATTTTGGGAACGCCGCGAAGAAGCGCTCAACCTGGGCCGGGTCACGCACATCGAGTTGGTGTCGGTCGGTTACGTCTTCGGCTTGCTGTTCGCTCTTAGGCTCGATGCCGGTGACGTGGACTTCGTCACCCTGGGCGGCAAACGCCAGCGCAATCGCCCGACCAATGCCGCTAGTACCGCCAATAACGATAACAGTGTTCATATCGCTCCTCTTTAGAACGTGAAAAGGGGGTTAGGTCGCGAAATGGGTCGCTTAAGATGAGGTAGCTGACGCGCGCGTCTGCCAGGCGGAGCGCACGCTGGAGACGATAATGGCCAGCCACACCAGCAATGCGAGCCCACCCAACATGGCAGCGATGGGGCGTTCGAAGAGCACCAGCAGTTCGCCATTGGCTTTGATCATTGAGCGCATAAAGTTGCTCTCCACCACCGGGCCGAGAATCACTGCCAGGATCATGGGTCCGATAGGGAAATCGTTCTCAACAAGAAAATAGGCCAGCAGGCCCAGCCCAAGCATCAGCCAGACATCTAGCAGGCTGTTGTTGGCAGCGAAGGCGCCCACGATACAAAACAGCAAAATCAGCGGGTAAAGCACGCTGGAGGGCACCGCGAGGATATGGCGCGCGCCGCGTATAGCGAGCAGACCAAGGGGTAACAACAGCAGATTAGCCAGGATAAACACGATGAAAATGGCGTTGACCAAGGTGGCGTTGGAAGTGAAAACGTCTGGCCCTGGCGTGATGCCTTTCATCATCAGTACACCGATAATAATGGCGGTGATAGTGTCGCCTGGGATGCCGAACACCAGGGCGGGAATGTAGGCACCCGAGAGTGCTGCATTATTCGCCGAGCTGGCCGCGACCAGCCCTTCGGGATGCCCGGTGCCATACTTCTCGGGCGTGCGCGAGAGCTTGCGCGACAAGGCGTAGCTGATCCACGAAGCGATATCGGCACCCGCACCGGGTAGTGCGCCAATCAGCGTGCCGAGCACGCCACTACGCGCGATCCCACCCTTGTATTGCCACATCAGGCTGCCCACGCCGCTAAATGGCTTCTCTACCGGCGGGGGTGGTGGAAAGTGGGTGTGGCCGATTTCTGGCATTCGCCGCAGCAGCTCAGCGACGGCAAACAGGCCAATCAGCACTGGCAGAATTGAGATGCCGCTGAGCAGATCAGAGATACCGAAGGTAAAACGGATCTGGCCTGAGACCGAATCCATGCCCACCATGGAGATCAGCAGACCGATCAACATCGAGATTGCGCCTTTGAGGGGATCTGCACCGGATACCAGCACGGCGCATGAAAGCCCGAGCAGGGCCAGCCAGAAGTATTCGTCGCTGGTGAAACGAAGGGCGAAATCGGCGACCAGTGGAGCGAAAAACGCCAGAATTGCCACCCCGATGAGCCCGCCGACGACCGAACACACCAAGTTGACGCCGAGCGCCTGGCCGATCTTGCCCTTACGTCCCATCAGGTAGGCTTCTTCGGTGTAAGCAGCCGAGGCGGGGGTGCCGGGGATACGTAGCAAGGCACCGGGGATATCGCCGGCCACGATGGCCATCGCCGTGGCGGCCACGATGGCACTGATTGCCGGTAAGGGCTCCATGAAAAAGGTTACCGGGACGAGTAAGGCGGTGGCCATGGTCGCGGTCAGGCCAGGAATGGCACCGATCAGCAGGCCGAATAGCGACGCTCCGAGGATCACCGCGAGGACATCCCAGGCGAACACCATGCCTAACGCTGCGTGTAGTTCCGCCATCAGTAGATCACCTCCTCGAGAATGCCCAGATCAAGCGGCACGTGCAGCAACAGCGCGAAAACGCTCCACACCACCGCACTTGCCACGATGGCGACGATAACGGCCATCCCCCAGCGGCCGTCAGACAGCCAGCCAATCAGCAAGGTGAGCATTAACGGCGCGACCAGCGGGAAGCCGAGCAGCGGTGTTAGCAACACGTAACCAGCAACGGCGGCAATAACAGCGAGCAGGCATATCAAGGTGCGCGACAGAGTCACTTGCCCCTGCCAAAGGAACAGGGCACCACGCTGCTGCCAGCCGCGAAGTGACAGTAGCAGACCAAGCCCAACCAGAAAGGCGCCGATGATGGTGGGAAAAGTGCCGGCCCCGTAGGGCTGGCGCGCCAACGGCGGGAAATCCTTGGAGGCCCATATAGTAATGGCGCCAAGCAGCGCCATTACCAGCCCCATCAAGAGGTCGTTGATGCGCATGGGGTTATTCTGCCAGGCCCAACTTATCGATTATCTCGCCGTTGTTTTCGTCGGCTTCAGCCATGAAGTCGCGAAAGCCTTCCGGGCCTTCCCACTGCATGCCGAAGCCCTGATTGGTCATGAACTCCTGGAATTGGTCAGATTTATAGACGGCTTCTGCGGCCTCGGCCAGAGTATCGACCACATCATCGGGCAGTCCTGCGGGGCCGATCAAGCCACGCCAAGTGCCTGCCGCCCACTCATCGCCAGTGACTTCTTCAGCAGTGGGAATGTCAGGGAAGGCATCAAGGCGCTCGTTAGCGAACACTGCAAGCGTTCTCACGCGCTCGGCGTCGCGCATGGATTCAGCTTCGGGCAGCGAGGAGAACACGAAATCCACGCCACCGGCGGCGAGTTCCTGGAGCCCCGGTGCAGCGCCTTCACTGGGGACGAGTGAAACGGTGTTGGGATCAATGCCTTGCTGGTTAAGAAAACCAGCGAATGCCAAGTGATAGGCAGCACCTGGCGCAGAGCCTGAAACAGTGTATTCGTTGGGGTTGGCTTCAATGTCCTGCAGGGCGTTGTCTAGATCTTCCCACTCTGATTCGGCGCTGACGTTAAACGCCGCGGCGTCGAGGTTGATCAACGCAATCGGCGACAGATCCTCATACGAGACTTGAGAACTGCCAATATGTCGATAGGTAGTGATCTCAGCGGTCACCAAGCCAAGGGTATAGCCATCCGGCTCGGCGTTGGCCATGACCGTATGACCCACCACACCGGCGCCGCCGGTGCGGTTGACCACATTGACCGTTTGACCAAGCTCTTCCTGCAACCCGTTGGCCAATTGGCGGGCCACCGCATCGGTGCCGCCGCCCGCTGACCAGGGGACGATCAGTTCAATCGGTTTTTCGGGGTAGTCGGCTTGGGCAGTGCCGATGGATAAGGCGAAGGCGGTCAGGCTGATGGATACGGCTAGCGGGGGTTTGTTAAACATCATAAGGGTGCTCCTGTCGTGTTTTTGTTGTTGGCGTTAGGGCCTTAATTCATGCGTTTGGTTTTTAAGGGAACATCTCGCTTTAGCGAATGAACCGGTCGACATAGTCGCGGCCAAGCCCGCAGCTTTCATAATGCTTGCGACACATGTCGACCTTGGTGAAGACATCTTCGAACCCGAGGTGCTTGCCCCATGGGTCAACGTAATACATGACGCCGTTGACCTGAAAGAGCGTGATCATTGCCTCGACATCCTCGTCGACGACTAGGGTGTGAGTCTCACCTGGAGGTTCGTAGACATAGCTACCCTCGGTAGCCACCCAGTCATGCTCGAGATACCGCCATTTGCCTTTGAGTACCATGCCATGCACTGGGTTGGGATGACGGTGGCGGCTGAGCACGCCAGACTTGCGAACGCGCAGTAGGTTGACCCAGTAGCCCTGGGACACGTTCAGGCACAGCGGACGGAAATCAACGTTTTCCGCTTGCGGCACCCAGATACGTTCGTCCTGGGGGAGGGCGTGCGGCTCGACAATTTCAAGAGCAGCCTCAGCGGGTTGCGGATATTGGTAAGGCATCCGCTGATGTTCATCAGCTTGAACCGGCATATTTCCTCCGTCCATAATGTGGACATAAAGATCATAATATGGACAATATGTTCTCAAGGTAAGAGCCAGGGCGAGATGCGTCAATTGACCGTGACGGATTACTGATTAGACATTCGTATTATTTGAAGAGGCGATTGATGACGGCTGACGACGAAGAGCGAGTGCCGCGGCCCAACGTCCAGGGTGCCGCCGCGGTGACCAAAGGACTACGCCTGCTGCAAGTGATCGCTGAGCTTGGTGTTGACGCGACCATCCGTAACATCCAGGCACACCTGGGGATGCCCCGGCCTACGGTTTACCGGTTGCTGAACACGCTTGAGCAGGAGCGGTTTGTCGAACGTAACCCCCTAGGGGGAGAGTACGTGCTAGGTCGCGAGCTGCTGCGTCTCACTCATCAATCGCTGGCGCGGAGCAGCTTGCAGGAACGCGCTCGGGCCACTTTACGCGCCATCGGTAAACAAACCGGGGAAACGGTGCATTTGGGCGTACCGTTTGGCTGCCATATGACCTTCGTTGACAAGGTTGAGTCGCCGGAAGCGGTGCGCATGGCCTCGTATATCGGTATGCCAGTGCCAATGCACTCTACCTCGGTAGGTAAGGCGTATCTCGCCGCCCTTGACGAGGCCACCCGTGAGCAGTATCTGGCTCAATTGACCTTAGAGCCTGTCACACATCGCACCTGCACGACGCTTGGGGCGTTGCGCAAGGAACTCGCGGTGACGCGCGAACGTGGCTTTGCAGTCGATGACGAGGAAAATGAATTAGGCATCATCTGTTTCGGTCAGGCAGTTCGCGGCGCCGATGGCCGAGTTGAAGGGGCCATCAGTGTCAGCGTGCCACGCTACCGATTACCCGATGATGGGCAGCAGCGTATCTTGGAGTGTATCCGTTCGCTATGCAGTGACGCTGGCTTGGTGTAGTGCAGCAGGCAAAATAGAGACCAAACTGTTGTAAGTGGTATGCAATCTATCGGCTAGCTAATCGTGCACGAAGTAGCGCGCATCTTCTTCGTGCAACTGCCATGTTCTAGCTACCATCTTCCAACGACTAAGATGCCATCCAACTGCCATTCACACATTTTTACAGGTGGTTGTGCATGGTGGCGAGGTGGATGGTTTATTCGTTAGTTTTTAAGGTAACCGTCCAAGGTGTACATTATCACTGGAAGAATTGTGAAAAGTACCATGGCCATGACTAGTAGCAGGGACGGTGTGTTTAATGCGATAAAGAGCCGCTTAGTTATAGTCTTCCGAAGGGGGTATGTGAAAGCTGGGGGCGCCCTGAATAGACTCCCTTTATGTGGATTAAGTGGGCGAAGAAAATAGCTGACTTAATCATGAGCTAGCGGAGCCAGCTCACTCTTTAGCGCGACTTATCGGTGGAATTGCTTTTCGCGTTCGGGTTGCCAGTAGATAGCATCGATACGGAGCCGTGCTTCGGTATTGTTGGGTAACGGCCATTCAATAATGTCGCCCACTTTGAGGCCGATCAATGCAGCGCCAATAGGCGCCATGACCGAAATGCCGTCCGCTACGCTTTCCAGGGAGTGCGGATAAACCAGCGTTCGAATCATCTTAAGCCCGCGGGTGAGGTCGGTGAAGCGAACCTGGCTATTCATGCTGACCACGTCATCCGGAATATCCTCGGGATCACAGACTTCACCTCGTGCTAACTCTTCCTCAAGTAGCTGAGCCACGGCCATGTCTTTATCAGATGCATTGTCGATCAAGCGCTGAAGGCGTTCGGCATCAAGACGATTAATAATAATAGCAGGACGTTGTCCCATGATTACTCTCCTTAGAAAGCAATAAGTTTAAACCAATAAAAAACAGCCCTTCCCCAATAAAGGAAGGACTGCGTGCTTTTTACAGCATAAGCGATTTATAAAATAAAGACGATCAGGTGACGCCTTGTTCAATCATGGCATCAGCCACCTTTCTGAAACCTGCAATATTGGCGCCTAGTACCAAATTGGTTTTATCACCAAACTCTTCGGCTGTGTCGGCGCACTGGCGGTGAATATTGGTCATAATCTGTTTTAATTTTTGATCGACTTTCTCCAGTGGCCACTGCTCCATGCTGCTATTTTGTGCCATTTCTAACTGACTGGTAGCAACGCCACCTGCATTGGCCGCCTTGCCGGGCCCATAGGCAATTTTAGCGTCTAGAAACAGGTCGACGGCCTCCTTGGTAGAAGGCATGTTGGCCCCTTCACTGATACACGTTATGCCATTAGCGAGCAGAATTTCTGCATCGCTTTTGGTCAGCTCATTCTGCGTCGCGCAGGGGAGCGCAACATCGGCTTGAATACGCCATACGGCATTCCCGCCCTGGGGGTAGTCACGTGCAGAAATGTAGTGCGCGTCAGGGTGCTCATGTAAGTAGGCTTCTAAAGAGGTGCGCTGCACTTCTTTGAGCTGTTTGAGTAAGCCTAAGTCAATACCGTTTTCATCGTGAATGGTGCCACGTGAATCGCTGCAGGTGATGGGCCTAGCCCCCAGTTCGTATAACTTCTCAATGGTATAGATGGCTACATTGCCAGCGCCGGAAACGAGGCAGGTCTTGTCGCGCAGCTCTTCTCCGCGGGCTGCCAGCATGTTTTGGGCAAAGTACACTGCACCGTACCCAGTGGCCTCTTTACGGCCTAGCGAGCCTCCCCAATTAAGCCCCTTACCTGTTAGCACGCCCTCATAGTGGCCAGTGAGTCGCTTGTACTGACCAAAGAGATAGCCAATTTCCCGCGTACCGACACCGATATCGCCTGCAGGTACATCGCAGTGAGGGCCAATATGGCGGTAGAGCTCGCTCATAAATGCCTGACAAAAGCGCATGATCTCGTTATCTGATTTTCCTTTGGGGTCAAAATCGGCGCCTCCTTTACCGCCGCCGATTGGCAAACCGGTTAACGCATTTTTGAAAATTTGCTCAAAGCCGAGAAACTTAATGGTGCCCGAGGTAACGCTGGGATGGAATCGTAAGCCGCCCTTGTAAGGGCCAAGGGCAGAGTTGAACTGTACGCGATAGCCTTTGTTGACCCGTACTTTCCCAGCATCATCTACCCAGCTTATCCGGAACATAATTTGCCGTTCGGGCTCGACTATTCGCTCAATAATGCTGTGGTGATGATAGTAATCACTTTGCTCGAGTAGCGGGCGCAGGCATTCGAGCACTTCTTCAGTGGCTTGATAAAATTCTGACTGTGCAGGGCTACTTTTATTAAGGCGTGTCAGCGTATCGTGAACGTAGGGCATCGGAGCATATCATCATGGTTATTCAACAGAGTATTGGCTGGCCAGAGCGTTAGAATATTTAACTGGCAGCATGCTTCTGTGCATAGCCTATGCCGGTTCGGTATGGGTAAATATGATCAGGGTTTTAGACTAAAGTATGCGCCTGAAAGGTTCGACTCGCTTATTTTCCACAATCTAATAAACGATGGATAAACGTTTTGAATTGGTTGAGGTTTTTTATAGCGTCTAGGTGTGCTGCCGACCGGAAACCTGGTCAATCCCCATTTCTTCGCGAGAGCCATCTATCGAAATAGCTATCAACAGCAGTGTAGACTCTTTTCGAACTATAATTAATTTAATAGAAGCGCTTTATCTATCGCTATAAACTCACTGGCCGCATTTATCAGCGACGCCGCCGTCAGTTGGGGAACGCCATAAACTTCGACTTTTTTGCCATGCTTGGCACGGATTTTTTGGACTAGTAGATCAAAGTCGCCATCGCCGGATACCAGCACGATCACATCTGCCTGTTCTGCGTACTCCATGGCGTCAAGCGCGATGCCTACATCCCAATCGCCTTTTGCGGAACCGTCTGACCGCTGAATAAAGGGCTTTAATTTCACATCAAAACCAATCGCTCTGAGTATGTTTTGAAACTCTCGCTGCTTTTGGTCACCTCGATCGATGGCATAGCAAACAGCTTTAATAACCTCTCTGTTAGCGGTTACTCGTGCCCAGAATTTGTTGTAATCAAAGTTTTTTCCATATGCTTCGCGCACGGTGTAATAGACGTTTTGAATATCAACAAATACGGCAACGGTGGTCATCAATTCGCCTTTTCAGGAACCTATTAGAAGAAGCCGGGTTAGCTAACACCAGTCTAACACTCAGCCGGTTGTCGCCCTTCATCCGTTGGGCGCAAGGCTATAGAAGATCAGTTTTGTACAATTATCGGTAGCTTTTGTATGAGTTTTTTGGTTCTTAATGTCGTCATATGTTGACCTATGCCAACCTCTACCTCGTATGCGCTAAAGTGGCTTTGTCTCATTTAGTGAGATGAACTCGTGAATTTGTCTTGTTATGTTTTAGCTCACATAGACAAATAACGATAAACATAATGCCGGTAAATGACAGCATCACCTCATCAGGCCCTACCACTCTCGTGCATGCCATGCAGATATTGCAGGTTACCGCACGTGGCGGCCACCGGGGTGCGAGTGTAGACGATTATCTAAATGAATTGAGTTTCAGCCGTCCTACGCTCTATCGGTTGTTAAAAGGTCTCAAGCAGCAGGGATTTTTACGATCTTCTCCCATTCGTGGGCGTTACCTGCTGGGTTATGAGCTGCTGGTGCTTGGCGCCCAAGCGGGAAATGGTGCTGGGTTGCGTGATTTGGCCCGGCCAAGGTTGCTGACACTCGCGCAGCGCTGGGGAGACAGCTTCTATCTGTTCGCTCGCGATGGCGTCAATGCCGTTTGCCTGGAAGTGCAGAACGGCGCTTATCCCGTGGGCAGCTTCGTTAGGGCCACGGGTGGACGTTTGCCGCTAGGCGTTGGCCAAGCGTCGATTGCCTTGCTTGCCTACCTGGGGGCTGATGAGCGAAGCGAAATACTCAACCATAACGCTGAACAACTGATGGACGAATACGCGATTGCCATTGATGGCATCGAAGCCGAAATTGCCCATCAACTGAAACATGGTTACGCCCGTGGCGTAGAAGGTTCTTTACTCCCGGAATACAGCGGCCTGGCCATTCCTATCCTCGATCATAGCGGCCACCCCCTGGGTGCCATGAGTTGTTCGATGCTTAAATCGCGTATGACGAAGAGCCATAAGCTGGAAGTACTCCAAGGCATGCAGGAAGAAGTGGCTGCCATGGTCAATCAGGCCCATGGCCTGCTGTATCTGGATTAACTCGCTATGCCACACACTACGCACCCGAGCCATCAGCGCCCCTGCGGCTGGAACGCTTGGCTAACCGAGCGCCAGCCGAGCCCCGCCTTACGTGGCCAATCTGAGGCAGATGTCGTCATCATCGGGGCTGGTTATACCGGTTTTGCGGCAGCCTCGGCCTGGCAGCAGGCGCGCCCTGAAGACCGCATCAAAATCCTCGAAGCTGACCAGATAGGTGAAGGGAGCCCAGGGCGTAACTCCGGCTTTATGCTGGAAATTGCTCTGGCCAACGATGCTCGCCCTGAAGAGCTTGAACGCATGGAGAAGCTGAACGCGTTAAGCCGACAAACCATGGCGTTACTGCGCGAGCGTGTCGAACGCCTGGGCATTGACTGCCAACTCGAGCGTAGCGGCACCTATCGCGCTGCCCGTAGCACCATAGGTCAACGTGCATTGAACCAGTATGAAGCGTTTCTTAAGGCTGCCGGTCTGTCTTACCAGACTTTGAACGGTAACCAACTCGCTGAGCGAATCGGTACGCGCTACTACACACAGGGTATTTATTCATCGGACTGCTATCTCGTCCAGCCTGCAGCATTGATTGTTGGTTTGGCGGATTCATTGGAAGCCGGAATCGAACTGCATGAGCACTCGCCAGCGACTCAAATAGTGCCAGATGGCAAGAGGTGGCGTGTCACTACACCCGAAGGCGAACTGACGGCTGGTCAGGTGATTCTGGCTAATAACGCGTTTTCTAGGGCGTTGGGTGCAGACAGTTCGCGGCTAACCGCTATTTATACCTATGCCGCTATTACCGAGCCTTTACCGCAGCCAGAGCGCCAACGCATCGCCGAGACGACGTGGGGGCTGCTACCTGCACACCGCTTAGGCTGTACGCTGCGCACCACCGCTGACGGACGTTTGATGATCCGCTCGCGTTACAGCTATGAGCGCGAAGCCGATAACGCCCGTATCGAGGCCGAACTGAAAGTGAGCCTTGAGGCCCGCTACCCCGAGCTTACCCCAGTGCGCTTCGACAAGGTTTGGGGAGGTACCACTGGGCTGACTCATAACGGTGCTCCGCTATGGGGCGAGATCCAGCCCGGGTTATATGTATCAGCGGGGTGCAATGGCGGCGGTATCGTCAAGGGTACCTTCCTGGGTGATGCCTTGGCTCGCCACGCGCTCGGCCAGCCAGTTGAGAATATTGCGTCTTTATTCGGCAAAGCGAGCTGGATGCCGCCCGATCCCGTACGTCGGTTGGGTTTCTACCTGACCAGTGAAATGGAGCGCCGTAAGGCAAAAAACGAAACCTGACTCCACCCACCACTATAAAAAAAGAGAGATGACAATGGATCCTCAAGATCATATAGGGCTGCTGTCCGTCATGCCGGCGGCATTGGCCATCGTGCTGGCGTTTGTCACCCGTAATACGGTTTTCTCGCTGGCTGTTGCCTGTTTCGTTGGGGTGATTACCCTGGGCAATGGGCTGATGGGGTTTCCGACGCTGTTAAAGGAAACCCTGGGTACCACCAGTTTCTCCTGGATACTGCTGTTAGAGCTATTCATTGGCACGGTGATCGCTTTTTTCCAACGCACCGGGGCAATTCAGAACTTTACCGCCTGGGTGGAACGCCGTGCCTTATCGCGGGTACGGGTTCAATTGGTTGCCTGGGTGATGGGCATGTTCGTTTTTTTCAGCGACTACTTTAGCCCTCTGTTTGTCGGCAGCACCATGCGTGGCCTGACGGATCGTTACCGGGTCTCGCGGGAAAAGCTGGCGTATATCGCTGACTCCACCTCGGCCCCGGTGAGTGTAATGGTGCCTATCACTGGCTGGGCAGTGTTTATCTCCGGTTTGTTGATCGGCATGGGCCCCATCGAAAATGCTGCCCAGGCGATGGGGGTATTTCTGCATGCCATACCTTTCAATCTCTATGCATGGCTCTCTGTGCTGGTTGTCGGGCTGGTGATCGTGGGCATCATTCCGCTCTTCGGGCCGATGCGTGAAGCTGAGCGTCGGGCTCAGGAAGAGGGCAAAGTGCTGCGCGATGGGGCAGAGCCTCTGGTGGGTGAGGAACTGACGGAAATTCCGCCTTATGAAGGAGCACGTACCAGCCTGTTTTGGAATTTTTTCGCCCCGGTACTGGTAGTGATCGGCGTTGCGGTGGGCACCTTTATCGTTATGGACTCGGCCAAGACCATGGAGGCATTTCTGGCGGCTTCCGTGTTTCTCGGTATCGTTATGCGCCTTCAGGGCATTCCCTTCAACGACATTATGAAAACCTCGATGGCGGGAATGAAGGGAGTAATGCCAGCCATTATCATTCTGGCGTTAGCCTACTCGTTGAATCAACTTTCCAAAGACATGGGCACGGCCAACTATATCGTCGAAGCCACCGCTGGCTGGCTAACACCTGCTTTGCTCCCAGCCATGACGTTCCTTATTGCCGCCGTTATCGCTTTTTCCACAGGTACTTCATGGGGCACCTTCGCTATCATGATGCCACTCGCCGTGCCGCTCGCCTTTAACTTCAGCGGCGATATGGTTACACCGCTGGTGTACGCCACAGTGGCCGCCGTGGCGGGAGGCGGTGTCTTCGGAGATCACTGCTCACCCTTGTCGGATACCTCTGTGCTCGCCTCGACCGGGGCCGCCTCTGACCATATCGACCATATCAAAACGCAAATTCCTTTTGCGTTAGCCGTCGCCTTGCTTTCCCTGGCTGCTTATCTATTGCTCGGCCTTACCCTGTAACCCTCTCCGCCCTGCGATAACAGAGAGAGCGTTGTCGTAGGGCTAACACCAATTTGATACTACCCTGCCGGGCGGCGCATCACGGTCATCAATATCTTTTCTGCGGCATCGTCCGCATCAATGCTCCTCATTACACTGGATTACTGCGAAATGTTATCCCTGTTGATCTCTATTCGAGATCATTGGTCAGTCTAATAGTCCGTAACTGGACGCTGTAATAACCTGCCATTGGACGCTATTGCAGCAAGTTAATGAGTCAACCTAACTGGCTAAATTAATAGAGAGGGAGTGGCGAAAGCCTCGATGGCAGTTCTTAAATAAGCATTGATGGCTTAAACAGTTCCGTACGGTCGATGGATTGACCCGACAGCATGAACTCTCCCATACCCCGGTAGTGCAGCGATTCCTCCTCATCTGCCGAAGGCGCTGCGTGGGCTTTAACAACCTCAAAAATAAACAAGTTATAGCGTTCAATCATGGCGTCATCGTGCAAGCGGCACTCGAAAGACGCATAGCACTCCTCTATCCGTGGCGCTTTGACCTTTTCTGACTTGCCTGGGGTTAGCTCAAACGCTTTGAACTTGTCGAGCTCGCTTCCTGAACAGTTACCGATACCCACGACCTTATCAACAAGTGATGACGAAGGAATATTGATCACGCATTCGCCGCTGTTGCACACCAGCGCATGGGAATGATTCCCGGCATCAATAACGCAGCCTAGGAGTGAGGGGGAGAACGCCATGACCATGTGCCACCCCATGGTCATGATGTTGGTTTGTTGTTGCCATTGTGATGACACCAGCACAATGGGGCCAGGTTCAAGAAAGTGTCTGACGTTGGTAACAGGAAAGTCCTTCTTTGCTATCGGGTGTGGCATAAATAATCTCCGATTAGATGAGTTAGGCAGCCGGACGGCGCATCACAGTCATCAACACACCAGCGCCAATCAAACTACCGGCACCGCAGCGGTGTAGCAGGCGGCGAAATTTGGCGGTCATCAGTTGTCGGCTAGTGGTCGACAACAGTGTGTAGCCGAGATCTGAGATGACACCTATCACAAGAAACGTAGCAAACAGAATCGCCAACTGGGGCGGCAGAGGTTGGGCTTGGTTAATAAACTGCGGCATGAATGCCATGAAGAATAGAATGCTTTTGGGGTTTAGCAGCGTCACCCAAAATGCTTTTGCGGTGCCTTGCTGAACGTTCGCCCCCGAGGCTTCCAGGTCATTCAATTGGCCGGATTCACACCACATCTTGATGCCTAGATAAAGCAGATAGAGAACCCCTAGCCATTTAACCATGGCGAATAGCTCCGCCGATGCCATCAGCAGCGCGCCTACGCCTGCAAACGAAAGAGACATCGCCACCAGGTCACCCAAGAAAAAGCCAGGCAACATCGCCAGAGCAGCATTGCGGCCTTGATTGATGCCGGTCACTACCAGTAGTGCAACGGCTGGGCCGGGGGATGCGATAACTAAAAACGAAGCCAACACAAACGATAGCCAAAGCTCAATCGACATAGCGTTAGTCTTCCTGTTGTTGAATTATTAACTTTATCTCGCCGTATAGTTGTAAGCCCTGGAACGTCGCGTGGCAATTATGTTCAGTGTCTATTGTCTCGATTTTGCCCGCCGGTTTTGCGCGTAATTTTCTGCGAGAATATTCTTCATCACACGGGATCACCGCGAAGTGGCGCCCCAAGTGATCGCTATCCAGGGGCATTGGTCAGTCTTCTAGCCTGCAATTGGACGATGGAATAACCTACAATTGGACGATGGAATAACCTACAATTAGACGCTACTATAATCCGCAATTGGACGTTGCCAGAGGCAAACTATGGATACCTCTTATCTACCGCGGTTGATCCGTGACCGAGTGGTCGAGTCGCTCGCAGATACGCCTGTGGTGTGTCTGCTAGGGCCTAGGCAGGTGGGTAAAACAACGCTCGCGCAACGCATAGACCCTAAGCGTGCGTACCTCAATCTGGATGATCCGACGCTACTGGCGGCCGCGCAGCAGGATCCATTGGGGTTTATCGAGAGCCTGCCAGAGCGTAGCACGCTGGACGAAGTGCAACGTGCCCCCGAACTGCTGCTGGCGATCAAATCGATGGTTGATCGCGACCGCCAGCCAGGGCGTTTGCTGCTGACGGGGTCTGCCAATTTGCTGTTGCTTCCCCAGGCCCAAGAATCACTAGCAGGTCGTATGGAGGTCATCTATCTGCACCCGCTGGCTGAGCAGGAGAAGCGTGTTAGTGAGTCGACCTTGCTGGCCAAGCTGATCACGGGGCAGCTTGCCGCCAAGATAGTGCCAGACCACAGGCCGCTGCCTGCCACACCCGAGACCATCTGCCAGGGTGGCTACCCTGAGCCCAACCGGCGAACGCCCCGCCGCGCTCGTCAATGGTATCGCCAATACCTCAATGCCATTATCCAGCGCGATGTAAAGGATATCGCAGCCATTCAAGATGAGGATGGCATGCTGCGGTTGATGGAACTGCTGGCTTACCGAACTGCTAGCCTGCTCAACGTTAGCACCTTGAGCAAAGAGCTAGGGTTAGAGCGCGGCACGGTTACCAAATACCTGAGCATTCTGGAGCGCCTCTTTCTGATTCGCCAGCTACCCGCTTGGCATCGCAATCAAGCTAAGCGGCTTATCAAGAGCCCTAAGCTACACTTGGTCGATACCGGGCTTGCGGCTGCTCTGGGGCGGCTATCCCCAGAGCAGTGGTTGACGGAAGCGGAGCGTTTCGGAGCCCTGCTGGAAACCCATGTGGTTGAGCAACTTATGGCTCAAGCCTCTTGGGTCGAACCAGAGCTGCGCTTTTCTCACTACCGCGACAAAGATCAGGTTGAAGTGGATCTCATTATTGAACGTGGGCAGGCGCTTTGGGGAGTCGAGGTCAAGCGTTCCGCTACCGTGCAGTCCAAGGATGCTGCAGGTCTCGCTCGACTCGCTGATCAAGCGGGCCAGCAGTTCCAGGGTGGCATGTTGATTTATACCGGACGGCATTGCGTAAAGCTGAATGTGCCCGGTTGCTTTGCCGTCCCTATTCGCATGTTGTGGGGGGAGTAGTGGTTCTGCATTGCTCATCGCGGAAGTTGCGAAGACAATGCTCATAGCGACCTTAGTATACATGCAGCCAATGGCAGTGGAGGGCTCCGCATGAAAGCGTTGTCGAACATGGGGTTTGCCCTATTTGGAGCCGCGTTGGTGGCGATCAGTTACGGGCTTGCACGTTTTGCCTTTGGTCTGTTTGTACCTTCTATCAGTGCCGAGCTTTCGCTGACGTCTTACCTGGTCGGCATTATCGGGGCGCTGCCGTTTATTAGCTTTGTGCTTTCCACACTGGTCGCGCCTCATTCGGCTTACGGTTTTTGCTTTCGCGATGGGCTTTGTATCTGCGCCGTACTGGCTTTTTGCTCCCGATCTGGCGGTGTCCCTTGGCGCACTGTCTCCAGGGCACACCGGTTGGCTATGGTTCGCGGTAGGGGGCGCCGGGCTCGGCGGCGCCGTAATAAGTGATTTGGCCGACCGTAATAACCCACCCATTACACAGGCATTGATGTTGATGATGCTGTCTTCAAGCTTGGTGTTGCTGGCCGCTAGCCCTGGTCAATTAGCGCTGGCGATGTTTTCCGCGATGGTTTTCGGCCTTGCTTACATGAGCTTAACGGGGCTTTACCTGATGACCGGCATCCGGCTGCTGCCTGGGCGGTTATCGATGGGGCCGGTGTTACCCTTTATGGCCTGCGCACTTGGGCAAGCGGTGGGCTCGCCGGTGATTGGTGTCCTTGTCGACAGGCTTGAGTATGCGGATGCGTTTTCGATCTTTTCGGTGGTCGGCATTCTGGTCGCGGTGCTATCACCGCTTTATCCGGGCCACATCGACTATTTGGCAGAGGAAGAAGAGCCGCAACCGGCAGAGGCTGAAGATACTGGCCTCCAGGCCGCTTACGATCATCAACTGTTGGATGAGAACGGTGACCCCATCAAACCTGTTGCTGAAGATGCCGAGACCTCTTAGCTGACGTAAGCGGCTAGCCAGCTTAGGCGCTTGGCGAGAGGCTGCATTGCATTATCTTCCATGCCCTTACAAAGGTTTCGGAAGCGACCTCCAGTGTTGCATTTGCGACGGAGAGCCAAGTTCGCGCAATCGTTTTGTCGCTATCCGCCCTATTCGTGCCAATATACGACCAAAGAGCAATGCCACCCCTGAACTAGTGAGTGTTCACGCTAGTAAAGGGAAACTAAAAGACGCCAGCGACGCCTACATACTAATAAGAAAAAAAAAGATGATTAAAAGGTGACGGAGGGTAAAACCATGACATCAAATCTAGCAAAAGACCCGGCAGCAAATACCAATCGTGCGGGCGAACCGCAAACCCTTGGTTTTCTACTATTAGATAATTTCACACTGATTTCCCTGGCGTCGGCGATAGAGCCTTTACGGATGGCCAATCAACTGGCCGGTCGTGAGTTGTATCGCTGGTTTACCCTGACCCAAGACGGTCTGCCCGTACGCGCCAGCGATGGGCTGCAGGTGACTCCTGATGCCTCTATGCAGACCCCGCTCTCGCTTGAGTGGGTGGTCGTTTGTGGGGGGGTAGGTCCGCAGCACAGCGTTACCCGTGAACATATACGTTGGCTTCAGTCACAGTCACGCCAGTTAAAACGATTAGGCTCGGTATGTACGGGCAGTTGGGCACTAGGGCAGGCCGGGTTGCTGGATCACTATGAGACCAGTGTGCATTGGGAATGTCTGGCCTCCATGCAGGAAGCTTTCCCCAACGTTATTCTGACCCCGCATCTTTTCTCTATTGATCGTGACCGTTTCACCGCTTCAGGCGGCACTGCGCCGCTCGATATGATGCTCAACCTGATTGCTCACGACCATGGGCGCGAGCTTTCGGCAGGCATCTCCGAGATGTTTATCTATGAACGCGTGCGTAACGAGCAGGATCAGCAGCGGGTACCTCTTAAGCACGTGCTGGGCACCACTCAGCCTAAGTTGTTAGAGATTGTGGCGTTGATGGAATCCAACCTTGAAGAACCCATTGAACTCGATGAACTGGCAAGCTATGTGAATGTTTCACGGCGCCAGTTGGAGCGGTTGTTCCAGCGCTATTTGCTTTGCTCACCGTCTCGCTATTACCTCAAGCTGCGTTTAGTGCGCGCTCGGCAATTGCTCAAGCAAACGCCCTTATCGATTATCGAGATTGCCTCTGTTTGCGGTTTTGTGTCCACGCCCCATTTTTCCAAGTGTTATCGTGAATACTTTGGTGTGCCGCCGAGAAATGAGCGCTTGGGTGTGCATGACCGCCAAGGAAATAACCACACTAAGTCCCCATCGTTAATCAAACGATGGGGGGGCGAGCCTTACAAAAGCGAACCTCTTTCGAGTGCCCAGCAGGCGCTTGCCTATGCCCAGGGCGAGCCTACCTTTGCCAGCGTGCCGCTCTTGAACTGATACCCATTGGGATAACCAACATTCTAAACGTGCTGCCCGCCTACGGGGAGCACGTTTTTTTATGAATACTACTCACTATTTTAATATTACTCCGTTGCCATGTTTGCAGGTACATGTTTGCAGGAGCATGAGTCGTTGTCGTGTTCACGACACAATGACGCTTTTGGAATTTCCACCGTCGTTTCCAAGAGCAGTCCAACCTAACGTCAGCGCTATGCTCGCTACATTAACCAATGTTGGAGCTTAGCCATGACCCCCTCTGAATTGCACAATGATGCCATCGTTATTGATGGGCTGATCATCGCCAAATGGAACCGTGAACTGCTCGAAGACATGCGGCGCGGTGGTCTTACCGCGGCCAACTGCACTGTCTCTGTGTGGGAAGGTTTTCAGGCCACGGTCGATAATATCGTCAAGTCCAACCAGCTGATGGCGGAGTGCAGCGACCTGGTGCGCCCGGTACGGACGACTGCTGACATCACTCGCGCAAAAGAAGAGGGCAAGACCGGCATTATCTTCGGCTTCCAGAATGCCCATGCCTTCGAGGATCAGATCGGCTATGTCGAGATCTTCAAACAGCTGGGCGTGGGTATCGTGCAGATGTGCTACAACACCCAGAATCTGGTAGGTACCGGCTGTTACGAGCGTGACGGCGGCCTGTCTGGCTTTGGCCGCGAGATTGTTGCCGAGATGAATCGGGCCGGCATCATGTGCGACCTCTCTCACGTCGGTGCCAAGACCTCCGAAGAGGTCATTCTCGAGTCCAAAAAGCCTGTCTGCTACTCCCACTGTCTGCCCTCCGGCCTTAAAGAGCATCCGCGCAACAAATCTGATCAAGAGCTGAAGTTCATTGCCGACCACGGCGGTTTTGTGGGTGTCACCATGTTTGCGCCGTTCCTCAAAAAGGGCATCGACTCAACCATCGAAGACTACTGCGAGGCGATCGAGTACGTCATGAATATCGTCGGTGAGGACGCTATCGGCATCGGTACCGATTTCACCCAAGGGCATGGTCAAGAGTTTTTCGAGTGGTTGACCCATGACAAGGGTTACGCCCGCCGCCTCACTGACTTTGGCAAGATCATCAATCCCAAAGGAATTCGCACCATTGGGGAGTTCCCCAATCTCACCGAGGCACTCCTCAAGCGCGGCTTAAGTGAGACCCAGGTGCGCAAGATCATGGGCGAGAACTGGGTGCGTGTGCTTAAGGACGTGTGGGGCGCCTGAGGATACCGCCATAGCGAGGGACGGGCGCCAGAGGTAAAGCCGCAGTAGTGCCCTGACACGCGGCTTTACCGGCGATAGGCCTACGAGGGGGCGCTGTGAATCCCTCCCTGGACGCTACTTTTGCCATCCATGGCAAAAGACCCCCTCTACGGCCTATCCCCGGCGCCGCTCGCCTTGCAGAACGGCTGCTTAGCTACTCCATAACAATCAAGATTTGAGGAATACAACCGTGACCAAACTGGCCCCCGCACTGCCCATCGAAGTAGATAGCGAGACCGGCGTATGGACGAGTGACGCCCTGCCGATGCTGTATGTGCCGCGACACTTTTTCATCAACAACCATGTGGCCGTCGAAGAGGCGCTGGGTGCCGAGAAGTATGCTGAGATTCTCTATCACGCTGGCTACAAGAGTGCTTGGCACTGGTGTGAAAAAGAGGCCGAATGCCACGGCATCGAAGGTGTGGCCGTCTTCGAACACTACATGAATCGCCTCTCCCAGCGTGGCTGGGGGCTTTTCCTCACTGAGCAGATCGATCTCGAATCGGGCACGGCTCAGGTGCGTCTCGAACACAGCGCTTTCGTTTACCAATTGGGCAAGACCGGTAAAAAAGAGGAGTACATGTTCACCGGCTGGTTTGCCGGCGCCATGGATCAAATCCTCGCTGTCCGCGGAAGTTCACTGCGTACCGTTGCTGAGCAGACGCAGAGTGCCGCCGAGCCTGGCTGTGATGTAGGCGTCTTCGCCGTCCAGCCGCTGACCGACGCTGCCCGCTAACTGGGGTACGAGGAGAGACAAGCATGGCATTCGACGCAATTTTCGAGCCGATCGAGATCGGCAAGCTGACCATCCGCAACCGTGTGGTCAGTACCGCTCACGCTGAGGTGCATGCCACCGACGGCGGTATGACCACTGAGCGCTACGTCAGGTACTACGAGGAGAAGGCCAAAGGTGGTTGTGGCCTATGTATTTGCGGTGGCTCATCGGTGGTGTCCATCGATAGCCCTCAGGGCTGGTGGAGCTCGGTAAACCTGTCTACTGATCGCATTATTCCGCACTTCCAGAATTTGGCCGATGCCGTGCATAAGCATGGCGGCAAGATCATGATTCAGATTACCCATATGGGGCGCCGCTCCCGCTGGGATGGTTTCGACTGGTCGACCCTGGTATCACCCTCCGGTATCCGCGAGCCGGTGCACCGCTCGACCTGTAAGACCATTGAGGAAGAAGAGATCTGGCGTATTGTCGGCGACTTTGCCCAGGCCGCGCGCCGGGCAAAGGAAGGCGGCCTCGATGGTGTTGAGCTCTCTGCCGTGCACCAGCACCTGATCGACCAGTTCTGGAGCCCACGAGTTAATAAGCGTGAGGATGAGTGGGGCGGTAGCTTCGAGAACCGTATGCGCTTCGGTATGGAAGTGCTTAAAGCGGTGCGTGCTGAAGTGGGCGACGACTTCTGCGTCGGCATGCGCATTTGCGGCGACGAGTTCCACCCGGACGGTCTTTCTCACGACGATATGAAGCAGATCGCCGCCTACTACGATGCCACCGGTATGGTGGATTTCTTCGGCGTTATCGGTTCTGGCTGCGACACTCACAACACCCTCGCCAACGTCATTCCTAATATGTCCTACCCGCCGGAGCCTTTCCTACACCTGGCGGCGGGGATCAAGGAAGTGGTGAACGTGCCGGTGATCCACGCCCAGAACATTAAGGATCCCAATCAGGCCCAACGTATCCTCGAAGGGGGCTATGTAGACCTGGTGGGTATGACCCGGGCACATATTGCCGACCCTCACCTGATCGCCAAGATCAAGATGGGCCAGATCGATCAGATCAAACAGTGTGTGGGCGCTAACTACTGCATCGACCGCCAATACCAGGGCCTGGACGTACTGTGCATTCAAAACGCCGCGACGTCCCGAGAGTACATGGGCCTGCCGCACATCATTGAGAAAACAGAGGGCACCAAACGCAAAGTCGTCGTGGTGGGCGGCGGCCCCGGCGGTATGGAGGCAGCACGGGTAGCCGCTGAGCGCGGTCACGATGTCACTCTGTTTGAGGCTGCTGACGCTTTGGGAGGGCAGATCACGATTGCCGCCCAAGCGCCCCAGCGCGATCAGATCGCCGGTATCACCCGCTGGTTTCAACTGGAGCTGGCGCGGCTAAAAGTCGATCTGCGTCTGGGTACTCGTGCCGATGAGGAAACGCTGCTCGACCTGCGTCCGGATATCGTGGTGCTAGCCACCGGTGGCCAGCCCTTCCTTAGCCAGCACCCCGAGTGGGGCTACTCGGAGAATGCCGAGGAGAGTCTGGTGGTCAGTACCTGGGATATTCTCTCAGGCAAAGTGGCGCCCGGTAAAAACGTGTTGATTTATGACGCCATCTGCGAGTTCTCCGGCGTCTCGGCGGCGGATTTTATCGCCGATAAGGGCGCCAAGGTGGAGATCGTCACCGACGATATCAAGCCCGGCGCGGCGGTGGGCGGTACCACCTTTCCCACCTACTACCGCAGCCTCTACGAGAAGGAGGTGATCATGTCCTCCGACCTGATGCTGCATAAGGTTTACCGCGAGGGCGACGGACTGGTAGCGGTACTCGAAAATGAGTACACCGGTGCTTTGGAAGAGCGCGTGGTGGATCAGGTGGTGGTCGAGAACGGCGTACGTCCTGATGAAGCGCTTTATTACGCACTTAAAGAACAGTCCCGCAACAAGGGGCAGGTGGATCTGGAAGCGCTTTACGCTATTCAGCCGCAGCCTTGCCTGGTTGAGGAGAGAGGCGACGAAGGGGATGGCTTCCTGCTGTTCCGCCTGGGCGACTGCACGGCACCGCGTAACACCCATGCGGCCATTTACGACGCCTTGCGAATCTGCAAGGACTTTTGACCTGAGCGAGAGCCGGGGCGCCGGGAGCAGACCGTAGCGAGGGTCTTTTGCCAGGGCCGGAAAATGTTCCAAACAATTCCGGCATTTCCGCCATCCATGGCGGGCAGATGTCAAAAGTAGCGCCCAGGGATGGGTTTACAGCGCCCTCGCAGAGGTCTGCTGCCGGAGCAGCCCCGCCGCGAAAGATGAGGTGAGTACCATGCTCGAAACGCTCTTGCCGATACTGATTTTTACTGCCCTGGCCCTGGCAGTAATCGGCGCTCTACGCCGTATACGCCTGTGGCGTCAGGGGCGCCCCTCGCGGGTGAACCTGTTTAAGGGGTTGGTGGCCCTGCCGCGCCGCTATTTGGTGGATCTGCACCATGTAGTGGGGCGTGACAAAATGATCTCCAACACCCACGTGGCCACCGCCGGTGGCTTTGTGGCCGCCGCCGTGCTGATGATCCTGGTGCACGGTTTGGGTATCGCCAACCCATTGCTAGGCGGGTTACTGTTACTGGCTAGCGCCTCCATGTTCGTCGGTAGCCTCTTCGTGGCGCGGCGGCGGCTTAACCCTCCTGCCCGGCTCTCCAAAGGCCCCTGGATGCGCCTGCCCAAGAGTCTGATGGCGTTTTCGATAAGCGTCTTTCTGATCACGCTGCCCACGGTAGGTCTGCTGCCCGAAGGTTTGCTTGAAGGCAGTAGTAGCTGGCTGCTGGCGCTGGTATTAGCGGGCGTCGTGGCCTGGGGGCTGGGTGAAATGTTTTTCGGCATGACCTGGGGCGGGCCCATGAAGCATGCCTTCGCCGGTGCCTTACATCTGGCCTTCCACCGCCGCGCCGAGCGCTTCTCCACGAAAAAAGGTGGCGGCCGCTCAACGGGTCTAAAGGCGCTAAACCTTGAGGATGAAGCGACGCCTCTAGGCGTGGAAAAGCCTGCCGACTTTACCTGGAACCAGTTGCTGGGCTTCGATGCCTGTGTGCAGTGTGGTCGCTGCGAGGCGGTGTGCCCGGCGTTTGCCGCCGGTCAGCCGCTCAACCCCAAGAAGCTGATCCAGGACATGGTGGTGGGTATGGCCGGGGGCAGCGATGCTGCCTATGCTGGCTCCCCGCACCCTTCACAAGGGCTTGGGGGCAAGCCGGTAGGTGAACACGCAGGCTCTCCCCATGGGCCCATTGTGGCGCTGCAGGGGAAGGCCCTGGTCGACGCCGATACGCTCTGGTCGTGCACGACCTGCCGCGCTTGCGTGGAAGAGTGCCCGATGATGATCGAGCACGTGGATGCGATCGTCGATATGCGCCGCCACCTTACCCTGGAGCGTGGCAAAACGCCCAATAAAGGCGCCGAGGTGCTCGACAATTTGATCGCCACCGACAATCCCGGCGGTTTCGATCCAGGCTCGCGGCTCAACTGGGCGGCGGATCTTAACCTACCGCTCATGGCAGATCTTAAGCAGGTCGATGTGCTGCTATGGCTAGGGGACGGCGCCTTTGATATGCGCAACCAGCGCACCTTGCGCGCACTGGTCAAAGTGCTGCGCGCCGCTGAAGTCGATTTCGCGGTATTGGGCACTGAAGAGCGCGATAGCGGCGATGTGGCGCGGCGCCTGGGCGATGAAGCGACGTTCCAATCCCTGGCGAAGCGCAATATTGCCACTCTGGCTCAGTATCGCTTCCTGCAGATCGTGACCTGCGACCCCCACAGTTTTCATGTGCTGGGCAATGAGTACGGCGAACTAGGTGGTATTTATGATGTACGCCACCACAGCACTTTTATTGCCGAACTGTTTGATGCTGGTCGCTTGACCTTTGCCCCTTGGAAAGGCGGCAGCGTCACCTATCACGACCCGTGTTACCTGGGCCGCTATAACGGTGAATACGAGGCACCACGCAACGTGCTTAAGGCGCTGGGCATTGAGGTCAAGGAGATGGAACGCTCCGGCTTCCGCTCGCGCTGCTGCGGGGGCGGGGGTGGGGCACCGATTACCGATATTCCCGGTGAACGGCGGATTCCCGATATGCGCATGAACGATGTCAAAGAGAGCGGCGCCGAGCTGGTGGCGGTAGGCTGTCCGCAGTGTACCGCCATGCTGGAAGGCGTGGTGGATGCCAGCGCCGAAGTGCGCGATATCGCCGAACTGGTGGCCGATGCGCTGGTTGAGCGTTCCGCTGACGATGTGTCCGGCGCATCCCGCCAAACCACTGCATCGACGGCTGCTGAAGAGGTGATCTTATGAGTGAGATTATTCGCCGCGATCCGCGTCGCGAGTGGATCGCCCGGAATCGTCTGCATCCTGAGCACGCCAGTGTGCTTGCCGCTCTTGGTGTAAACAGGGGCGGCGACGGTGGGGCCGTCAGCGAGTGGCTAGGCCCCAATGGTGTGGTGCGCAAGAATCCTCGTGCTATCGGCTTTATCGGCCCCAATGGCGTCAAACGGATTGATCGTAGTGGCCTCCAGCAAGGAGGGCAGTCCACCGCGACCACCACGGCGGCCCGCGATAG
>TARA_R100001369_G_scaffold92712_1_pt1 | contig 33500 bp, 19 predicted proteins | sample TARA_R100001369 | Tara Oceans TARA_R100001369 (sample SAMEA2621528) | marine metagenome | biome: marine biome (ENVO:00000447); feature: surface water layer (ENVO:00002042); material: "saline water (ENVO:00002010), including plankton (ENVO:xxxxxxxx)" | depth 5 m
TTGTTCAATGATAAGTGAAGCACCAGTGGCAACTTCAATATTATTGATCTCTATATTTGAATCTTCAGGAATCGTAAATGTGCCATCACCAATTATAATATTAACAGTATCTGTTGTGTCTGTAGGACCATCACCACTTATCCAAGAACCATCACAATACAACATAGTGTTTGAAGGGATAGTTATCCCACAACTATTTCCTGGTGATAAATATTGAATTAATGTTGCTTTTGGAGTAGTTGCGCTGTCATCAGAAGCTTGTGAAGAAGAACCACCACGACCTCTTAAATGAATACTTTTAACTTCTGTGAATCCGTCACTAAAAAGTTGAACTCTTAGCGCATCTGCTTTAATAGGGTTTGTGGATGAGCCTCCCCATTCGTATATACCTTCATCATGTACCCATCCACCTATACCTTCTTCAAGTATAGTCCAAATACCATCTTCACGGTAACTTATACGCCACTGAGTATTAACTTGTGGTTGATTATTATATGAACCACCAAATGTTATATAGTTAATATTTTTAATATTAGGCCAATTAGCTTGCCAATTAAATCCATTTTCAGCATTTGGAGTTCCTAAACTTTCTCGAAAAAGAACTCCATATTGATTAAAATCCGTAATCGTTCTATAATTCATTAGTACTGGGTCATAAAGTATATCTGTGGGATTACCTCTACCATTAACAACTGAACCACTTATGGTTGCTTCAGTTAATAGAGCTAAATTTATACTATCGTCAGTTAAATTATTTGGTATGCCACCATTACTACAGTTACTCGGAGCTTCAAAAAAACGTTTTTTTAATGTAACACACTCTGAATCTGCTGTAAAATAGGCTTCGATATCTACATCTATACCATCTGAATTCAAACCTGTTAATGTTACTGTTTGTGGACTTGTTGTTATTGTAAAGGTTTGTTCATTAATGTTTAACGTACCAGAAGTAGGTGCGTTTTCGTAAGAAATGATTATTTCTTGTGAATATGTGTCATTAATTTCATTACAAGAACTTTGTTCTCCTAATTCTATTAGTCTTATCGGGCAATTAGAATTATAAAGAAGTATAAGTTTAGGGTCTCCATTTTCTTCAAAAGAATCTGCTATTCTTTGACCTGTACCAGAAATTATAAATGTTATCGGGTTTCCGCTATCCCAAGTCGGTTGAGACATTATCTCGGTAACTATACTTTCTAAATTTGTTGTTCTTTGATAAAACCCTGCATTTCCTATTGTTCCCCAATCCTGAAGATTATCCCATGGCTCAGAGTTTGTAGTTAAAATTCTAGAAGATATATTATTTGTTGCTGTTGTAAATGTATTACTGTTAGGAGAAAGTTCTCCATGAAAAATCAAATCTGTATCATCTTGCGGATCTTCTATGTTTAATGGATTGATACTTTCATTTACAGTAAACTGTATATATGCTCTAATTATGGTTGACTGTTTAGGAATATCTAAGTTATTAAATCGTACACCGACAATTTGACTAAAGCTATCACGGATTAATTCTAAATCAGTACTTGAAGTACTAACAGCACCGGATGATATTAATTCCTCTGCATCATCACTACCTATCACTACATTTGTAGTATATTCTGATATATTATAAGAATCAAATCCGCTACAATTACAAGAACCGTCTTCTTCATCATAAATAGTATTTGGATCACCATCATCACAAGGACTAAATTCTGTAGGGCAAACTACATCGTTATTATTTGAAATAGTAACCACAGAACCTGTTGGTGGTGAAAATACGTTTAATAAAGATGGCAATGTGAATTGATCTGTATTACTTACTTCGCCTACAGTATCAGCATTATCAACTAAAATAGTTCGTAGTTCTATCTTAGAAGGTTCTACAAAAATCAGTTTAAATTGATTAAAAGTACCAGAATTTCTCGTCCAACTTTTAATATCATTATTTGGTCTTAAAGGTGCTCCCCAACAACCTTCACCAGTATACACAGTACCATTGTTTTTCTCTATCACAAAACCTTCATCGTTACCAGGTTCTGAGGATGGTTTTACAGGCCAAGTTGTTTTTGCCATATGTGAGTCACAATCTACAACTAAACGCACTTCTTGGTCATAGAATAATTCTGCCCAAGCAAAGTATTGATTGTTATTATTAACTTTAGATTCTGTATGAGGACGCATGGGTTTATGATATTGTGCAGCTTTCCATGTTACATCAGATGATTCTGATAAATCGTTTTTTAACCAAGTTAGTTGATCTCCAAGGACTGAAATCTCTGAATTTAAAGTATATGCCCTAAATAAATTATCACCAAATGTGATGGCATAATATGAATTTTCTGTAGTGTCAAATAGATCATAAATTTCACTTCCATCTTCATGATTACCACGTGCTGGTATTATTGGAAACATTCGACCATCGTTTGCAGTAGTTAACTGCCAATCATCAAACCAATCTATCCATTCAATTGGTGTACTATCGTCTGTCATATCTCCAGCAAATAGAATTCCGTGAGGTTTTAATTTAGCTACTAGCTTATTTGCATTTTGTCTTGGAGTACGATTATTTCTTGAATCTCCTCCTGCAATAATTGATAATCTACTATTATCATTTGGCGCTGTCCTAAACCAAAATCTATCACTTGTGCCTTCGCTATCATTAATTACAAAATAATAATTTGTATTTGGTGTTAATCCTGTGAGACGAGCAAAAAGATTATTCATACCTTTTGTTATAACACCTCTATCTACTGTTTTAGAGAAAGTATACATAGCAAAATTAGAATCATGATCTACGGTGTCATAATATACAGTAGGGCTGGTTCCTGATATTTGATTCCAACCTATGGTTATTGTTGTAGCTGGGTCATCTACTAAAATTAGGCGGTATTTATCATTATTAGCAAATGAAAATGCAATGATGAATAAAAGTATTTGAGTAATAATTGTTTTAACTTTCATTAGTAGGTATTTTAACTTTTCTTAACTTTTCTTCAATCAATAAAACTAATAATGGTATTAAACCATGCGATAATCTATAAATAACCAAAAACGTACTTCCATGAATTGACATGAATAAGAAATTTTGGTTAAAGCCTGCAAATAAGCGAACAAAAGCTGTTGCAAAACCCCATAAGATCATGTAAATCAAAGCATATTTTGATAGTTTAGGAATAAAAATTAAAATTGAGATAACAATATCTAGAATTCCCGCTATGTATAAAAAACTATTAGCTTGAGTTTCATTAACTCCAAGAATCATGATTGTCATATCAACGAAATTGCCTGGTAAATAAATAAAACCCATAGCAAATAAACCATGAGATATGAATGTAGCTGCAATTGCAATTTTTATTCCAATAATATTTTTTTTCTTGTTATAATTAATATTTAGTAATAAAAGAATAGGTGCTACAAACTGCATCGTTAATTCAAAGAACTGAAAGTAGTCGTAATTTTTATCTTTTACTATACATGTACCTAGTAGAAATAAAATAAACAATCCTAAGCCTAAAGTTATTCTTTTAAGTCGCTCAAATTTAAATTTATCCCAAAACAGACTCACCACTGCAGCTAAAAATAAAATGACACTACATAATTTTGTAAATCCTTCTATCCAATCATTTACTTTAGGGCTCGTTGCATAATCGTACCAAGAAGTATTAAATAAGCCTTCAACTATTGGTGTCAATAAACTTTCATCCCATAATATTGAACGAAATGGTGCGCCAAAAAAATAAAACTGATAAGCCCTCCCGATAAAAACGGTAAAGGCGCAGATTTTTATAAGCGATATTATGTTAGGTTTATTCATTTAGAGCACTCAAATTTAATTCATTAAAGGCTAAACTCAATTAATATTCGATTAATTGGAAATAAATCCTTTGAATTGGAATTATTCCTGAGTTTTCAACGTTTAAAAGTTCTATATTTTTTTTGCACTAAATCGTTAAAATTGAAATTGTAAAAAATATTGAACATTGGTAAGATTCAGAAAAAGGATTTAAGTTACGTAAATATCTGATTTTTAAGATATTTGATTAACTCTATATTTATACGTTGAGGTCATTAAAAATGATATCTAAATCTTAAAAAGTAATAGAATTAACATTCTTTTGATTAAAATATTAAACCAAAAACCCTATTTTGATAACATGAAAATTGGTCGTTTATTAAACCATGTTTTTTTACTTTTTATGCTAACTAATTGTGGGAGTAGAAAGAGTGAAGTAGAATTGTTTTCGGAGCAAGTTTTATTTAATCAATTACAAGAATTAATCAGCTCTAAGTCCTTCTATTTTAGCGCAGAAGCAGCTTTCCCTATGCAGTCTAATTATATTGTGGCAGTCTCAAACGCATTACTCTCACCAATAGGAAGTAATGGTGTAAGACAACAACTGAGTTCTAATGATGATTTTTTGAAAATCAATAATGATTCTGTCTCTGGTAAATTATCTTATTTTGGCGAATTACGTGTAGCAAATTATAACGACTCTAGAGACGCTAATGTAGAGTTTGAAGGATATCCCTATTACTTTAAGATTATTGAAAATGAAAAAAAGAAAACTATTACTGTAAAATTTAAAATAAAAAGTAATTCTGAAGACTTTAATGTAAGCTTGGTGGTTTTTCTAAATAAAACCTCTAAACTTTTAGTATTGGGTTCTAGTAGAACAGCTATTCGTTATGAGGGTAAAGTAAAGCCTTTAAAAAAATAATTTATTATCTTTTACAATAGTTAGCTTTTAGTTTAACAGTATTTAATTTTTTCCAAACTTCATTTTCATAAGATTTACTCGATACTTTAAAAAAAAGGAGGTAATCTTTTCTGGTTTCACAATATAGGGTTACTACTGTTACGTATAAGTCTATAACTTTTTCAGTAAAAAATGAATCATAAATTTGCATTACACCTCTAAAGCCTGGTAACTCTGATTTTTTTTTATTTAGACTAAATTTTACTATAGTTTTAGGAACCGTAAATTCACTGTCTTTATTTACAGCGGCCATTAAGCCATCATAGTATAATTTTATATTTGATGTCACAATATCTATAGTTGGTATTTTTTTTAAATTTATATTCCAAACAAAAGCATAAGTAAAAAACTCAGAACTATTTGGCTTACTCCAATCTTTGGCAAATCGTAAATCTTCATAGCCTTCAAAATCTATATCTTGTGCAAAACCAAAAGGAAATTTAATAATTTCTTTTAGCCAAGTATTATCACTTTCTAGCAGATACATTTCTTCGTTTTCTTGAGCAAAACTAGATAAGCATAATCCAATTACAAATACAACACCTATTAATTGATTTTTCATTCTACGTAATATTTTTGATTATCGTTTTGATAAAACTAATGTGAGAAGTCCTTAAAAGTGTCAAAAAAATGTAAAATAATTGTCAACTGCTGTAAAATTTGATAGAATTATCTCTTCTTTACAGAACTTATGAAACAAATGATAATTTGCTTACTGAAGTATAGATTGATACTTCTTCTATTAGTCTTAATATCTTCATGCAGTTTAGATTCGGATAATGATTTTTCTGAACGCACTAAAATTGCATTACGAGATGTAGGAAATAAACTATTGTTGTCTAATAAAGATTCTACGTCTTTAATTTCACCTATTATAGCCTTAGAAGCTAATAAATACCAACTTTCATTAAGTAAAGAGCTGTCTTTTGAGCCTAGTATATTGGTTGAGATTATACAAGAAAGTTTTAAAAGTTCAGAACTACCAGAATATTATCGTGTAGAAGTTATACAGTGCGATACATATGAAGTAGCTTATAGTTACCAAATGAGTGCTGAAAATGAAAGTACAATTATACCTTGTGCAGGTCGTAATTTACCAACAAATTGTTATACCCTAGAAGTTAAGTTTACTAGTGAAAATAAAAAATTAGCAACTTATAAAATCATATTATACAGTAGCATTATACTAATATTGCTTGGTCTAGGATTTTTAATATTGAAGAAAACAAAAAGAGAAATTACAAATCAAGAAGATCAAACTATTGAAAAAATAGGTAGTTTCTACTTTTATCCTGAACAAAACAAACTCGTTAAAGAAGCTCAAGAAATTGCATTATCTAAAAAGGAGTGTGAACTGTTAGCCATTTTTATAGAACGACCAAATGAAATTATAAGACGAGACGAAATTACAAAACGAGTTTGGGAAGATAATGGGGTTTTTGTAGGCCGAAGTTTAGATACCTACATTTCTAAATTACGTAAAAAACTTAAATCAGACACATCTATAAAACTTACTAACGTACATGGAGTAGGTTATAAGCTTGAACTAAATAAAGATAATTAAACCTGTATTTATTATCTATAATAACTCTGACTAGTACCTTTTGTACATGCACAATTACTAGATCCGTTAAGAAGGTCTAAACCAATGGTTACGACGTGTGTGCCAGAATTGTAACCAGCTAAATCATTTATGGTTAGCTGATAAGAATACCCAAAATAGAGATTATTCCATTGTGCGCCAGCCATAGGGCCTACATTTAGTGGGTTAAAGAATTGATCGTTAAGAAAACGATACGAAGCTCCAATCCAATAATAATCACCAGCTCTATTAAACTTTCGGTATTTAAAATTCACATCTGTACTAGAACGTTTATCACTATCAAATAATTGAAAAAATACGGATGGCTCAAATTCTACGTCTTTATTATTCTTACTTTTAATTACAAGACCTGAGTATATTTGATAGTTTAAAAGTAATGATGGTTCTATACCGCCAGTGAATTCTTCAGTATCCTTAGATATGAGGTTATTAGCATTTAAACTTAAGTAAAAATTATCAAATCGATAAAGGAGACCTGCATCAAAATTATTATTAGAAATAGCTCTATCTCCATTTATTGCAGGATCTAAAATCGGAATTTCAAAAGTTGTATTAAAGTTTTCAATATCTATTCTAAAACTATTAATGTTATAAGATATACCTAGCGATAAAAATTGTTTTGTTTTATAATCTAAGGTTAAATGATGAGCAAAAGAAAATTTTACACCTTTCTGTCTTGTATTACCATTCTTATCATTATAAGCTGAAATACCAACACCTGAACGGTTTGCTATTCTAAAATCTGCATATATAGATTGGTTATCTGGTGCACCTTTTATACCAACCCATTGGGTTAAGCCATTAGCTCTAATTTTTAAATTATCACCAATACCAGCATACGTTGGTGAAATTACAAAATCATTATCAGCAAGATATTGTGTGAATACAGGTAAGTTTAATTCTTGACAATAGCTAAATGATGTAGCTAAGAGAATCATATATAGTATTATTTTTTTCATTTTAATAGTTTTTGGGGCATTAAGTATTATTACCTGTATAGTGTAAAGTGACCAACAAATTCTCTATCTACTGCTGGGTCATTTGTTTTAACTACAAACCAGTAATCACCAGTTGGTAAGTCAGTACCGTTATATTTTCCATCCCAGACTTCACCGACTCGGTATGTAGCTATCTTTCTTCCGTATCTGTCGAATATATCAAAGGTTAGGTTTGGATAGTTTTCTGCACAACCTGGTGCCCAAGTATCGTATTCACCATCCTCATTTGGTGTAAACCAATTAGGAATACATAACTCAATAAATTCAAGTTCTACTTCTGCCGTTGCTATACAACCACTACTATCTGTAACGGTTATTGTGTAAAGTCCGGATTCGGTTATAGTGTATGTAAAAACGTCACCATAATCCTCACCATTCATATCAAATTGATACTCACCAGAACCACCAGAAGCATTAGCTGTAAATTGGTTAAGTTCTCCTTCTGTTAAAGTTAAGGTTACCGGTTCGTAACCTTCAATATCAAACAATTCTGTTCTCTGAATACAACCATTAGTATGTCTTACATCAATAAAATGACCTATTCCTTCGATAATATTAGTAAATACATTACTCGCTTGGTAAGTACCACCATCTAAAGAATAATCTAAATCTGTAGGGTCTGTTATAGATGCATCTACTCTAACAGTGACTAAATTACTTTGTGTATTATTATCACAAACGTATTCTACGGTAACTTCTGGATTGATGACAATTGAATCTGGGAATGTAATATTCCATTCAGATTCACAGCCTAGAGCACCTCTAACAAAAACAATATGATCTCCGCTTCCTAAATCTGTAAAGTCAAATTGTGTCTGCGTAGCTCCACCTGTTATGTAGATACCTTCATAGTCATCTAAACTTACACTATAAGGCATATTTCCACCAGAAATTGTAATACTAAATTCACCATTTTCATCTCCATCACAATCCTCAGGAAATAATGAATCTGCTACAATACTTAAAAGAACAGGTGCTGGTTCTGATATTGTAAAGTCGAAAGTTAAATAACAACCTAATTCATCTTGAACAATAATACTATAATTACCTGGTGCTAAATTTTCAAAAATATTAGTTTCAAAAAATTGATTTAATTGAGGTGATATTGCGTATTTAATAATGCCTGTTCCACCTGTTGCTATAATTTCAATTGATCCGTTATCTGTACCAGGACATGTTATATTACTTACATTAATAACAGCATCTAAAGGAGCTAAGGGTTGTGTTATTGTAATTGGTGAAGACGTAAAGTCACAATCACCACTTTCTAAATAAATAATATAATCACCAGCAATAAGCTCTGTGAAAATGCCTGGTGTATTTTGAATGGCAGTAATTTCATTCCCTAATCCATCTTGTAATTCATAAACATAATTACCTAAACCACCTTGAGCAGTAGCGAGTATAGATCCATTATTATCACCAGCACAATTAATTGATGGGTTGTTAGATTCTAAATTAATTGTCAATTCTGGTAAAGTATCTATAGTAATTTCATTAGATATATTAGTTACACAATTATTAGCATCTCTAACATAGTATGAATATGTTCCAGCTGTGACAGGAAAGGTTGTTGATGTTGCAAAGGTTCCTAATATTGTACCGAAAGTACTGTTATTACTATATTGATAAGGAGCAGTTCCTCCTGATGCAGCTAAGGTTAAAGCAGCTTCAGTTAAACAGGTTTGCGTTGTTTCTAAGACTAAACTTGGCGCTACTTCTGTAGAGTTTGCAATAACGATATCTAAAGACGTAAACTCACAATCAAAACCATCTGTAATAGTTACTGTGTATGTTCCTGCCCCTAATCCATCAAAGATATTAGAGCTTTGTGGACCAGAAGAACTTACCGTTGGTGAAATTGTATTTAACGTATAACTATAATTAATACCCTCACCACCAGAAACTGTAGTAACAGTAATACTAGCATTTTGGTCACCAAAACAAGAAAGTATTGCTGTACTTGGAGTAAAAGTTGCTGTTATAGCTGTTGGTACATTTAAAGTTATACTTTCTGATGTAATACAACCTTCTGCATCACGAGCATTTATAGTGTAAGTACCTGCTGATAAATTTGCAAACGTGCCATTATTTGAATATGCTAAAGTAGCATCACCAGTTAATTCATATTCATAATCTCCCCAACCACCATTTGCAATAGCCACAATAGTTCCTGCATTATCATTACAAGTAACATTAGATGTTTCTGAAACCGTAAGCGATAAGGCTTCAAATGGCGAAGCAATTATAACATTAGAAGTCGAAGAACAAAAAGGAATATCCGTTTGAGTAATTATTACAGAGTAATTTCCTGCTTCCATTTCTGCTACGTTTAATGGGTTTGTGGAAGTATTAGCAGTTACAACTCCCGTAACTGAAGTTCCTAAGTTATCTAAAACTTCATACGTGTATCCACCAGAGTAATTTGTTATGTCTATTTCAAACTCACCCGAATTATCACCAAAACAAACAACGGATTCAGCTGCAGTTAAAGTAAATATTGGACGTATAGCTTCAGCTACTACAATTGATGCTTCTTCAGTACACAATGTCACAGAATCTGTAATTGTAATTACATAAGTACCAGATGGTACACCCGAAAATAAGTTACCACTTAAAGTTATAGAAGCAGGATTAGGTAAAATACTATACGTGTAAGTTCCTGTTCCTCCAGAGCCTGTTACTGTTATTTGTCCATCATCATTATTACAAGAAGGTAAAACAGTTATAGTAGGTGTTATATCTATAGGTTCAGATATATCTAAAGAAATTATATTACCACAACCATTAGCATCTTGAATTTCTATAGTATGAGTTCCTGCAAATAAATTAGTGATTGTAAATGGAGCTGTCTGTGTCTGAAATGCACCACCATCAATACTATAACCGTAAGGAGGAATTCCTACAGTATCTAAAGTAACCTCAACGTCATAGTCTCCATTTGTAATAGTACATGGATTATTTACTACTGCTGATATTACAGGTGAAGGATCTTGAGGTAATACTAAAACTAGACTCGATATAATACAGCCATAAGCATCTTTGACGTGTACGTAATAACTATTAGCATCTACATTAAATGTACTTAATGATGTCCATGCTGCATCTGTTGCAAGTGGAGCTGTAGGTGTTGTCGTAATTTGATAGTCGTAAGGAGCTGTACCGTTTTGGCCAATCGCACTTATAACACCAGAGTTTAAATTACAATTTGCATTCTGATCTACTGAAGTTATTAATTCTAATAGAATAGCAGATTCTGTAATATTAAAAGGCGCAGTAACTATACCACATCCAGAATTTGGTCCTGTTGTTTCACTAATAGAAACAAAATAATTACCAAATGGCAAAGGTCCTAAGTTTGTTATTATTAATGAGCCGTTAGCTGGTACATTTCCTGTTCCACTAATACCGGTTGTAGTTATTGACAAAGAATCAAAAATCTCATAGGTTACATTAACTGCTGTAGTGTAAACACTATTTATTGTAAATGACACATTTCCGTCATCACTACCTGTACAGGTTATATTATTAGCACTAACCGCTGTAGCTGTTAATGTAGAATTTGTTGGTATCGGAGTTGTAGCTGGCTCATAATAACTACAATTTGTAGATTGGTCAAACACTATAAATGTGTAAGATACTCCTGGAGTTAGACCTGTAAAAGTAGCCGATTCACTTCCTGGCACATCTTCTGGAATCCATGATCCTGGTGGATTTGGATATATTGAAATTGGACCTTGATAAATACTAAAGAAGAAAGGACCAGAACTTGTTAAAGTTGAACCTATACTTACTACTGCTTCTCCACCTAATAAGCAATCTACGGTTGCAGTAACATTAATGTCTAAATCTGTTGGTGGTGAGGCTACAAGTACATCTTGAATTAATACTGTACAACCATTAGAGTCAACAATATTGATTTGGTATAAACCAAAATCAACAACATCAAAACTAACAGAAGTTGTTCCTGTAGAATTAATTTCTGAATTAGAATAACCATTTGTTCCTGTTACAAAATAATTATAAGGTGGAGTTCCACCAGATACAGAATCTATAATCACAGATCCTTGTGAAATACCAGCAGGACCACATGTAATATCTACAGTACTATGGTTTACATTAATAGGATCTGGCTCGTCAATAATGACAGTTTCAGTTGCTGTACAGGAATTTTCATCAGTTAAAGTCACTGTATATGCACCAGCTGGCAAACTTGTGGTTTGTGTTCCATAGTTTGTATTAGTGGTATCATTATTCACATTTAATGTAAATGGAGGAGTACCTGTAGTTGCATCAATTGTGATATCTATAGATCCGTTAGAATCTCCATTACATAAAATAGGTTGGCCTTCAGTAGCTAACGTTAAATTAGGTAGTGATAGCGGATTAATTGTAATAATTGAAGATTCAGCAATACAGCCATTTGTATCAGTAATCTCAAACTGATAAGTACCATTAGTTGAAGTTGTATAGATAAAAGGTGTTCCTGTTGCCCCTAGTGCTGAATATGCACTACCATTTATAGAAACGGCATACGTGAATGGAGCATTACCTGTAATAGAACCAGTTATTATGCCATCTGGTGATACTGTACAATTTAAATCTTGAGTTATTACAACATTTACAGTAGGTATAGCTATAGGATTAATAGTAAACGATTCAATATAAACACAATTATTTTCATCTCTTACTTGAAATGAATACGTATCTGGTTGTAAACCTAAAAACACATTCGATGTTTGGTACGGAGTCGCTGATGCAGCTGGTGCAATTATTTGGTATTCTAATAGTCCAATTCCTCCAGTTACACTCGTAATAGTTATGTCTGAAGTTAATGCAGGACAAATGACATCTGTATTATCAAACTCTAAATCGGTAGGAGGATTTAATGCGTCTAATGTAATTTCATTTGTAATAGATGTACAATTGTTATCATCTCTAATAGTTACTGTGTAAGTTCCTTGAGTTAAACCAGCGAAAGAATTTCCTACTTGAAAATTAACTCCATCTAAACTATAAGTATAAGGCACATCACCACCAGTAACACCATTAACGGTTATAGTTCCTGTTCCATTACATGTTAAGTCGGTTGTTAACTCAGCAGTTCCTGATATAGCTATATTTTCATTTATAGTAACAGTTTGTGCATTTGTAGCACAAATAGAAGTTCCTAATGTATATTGAATAACAACATCATAATCGCCTGCTGTAAGTCCTACAAAAACAGAAGAGTTTACAAACGTAGCGCCTCCATCAATACTATACTGAATTGTATTTCCATTAGGATTTGTAACATTTACAGTTATAGATCCAGTATCACCTGTACCACCACACAAAATATCTTGAGTAGTAATATTAAAGTTAGGTTCAGGAATTGAGTTTACAGTAATTGATGTGTTAGCACTACAATTATTAGAATCTAAAACTATAATATCATAGACACCAGCTGCTGTAACAAGTATTTCTGGTACAGTTTGAAAATCTGTGGAACCATTTATAAAATAGAAATAAGGTGGTGTTCCTCCTTGAGGATAAATTGTTATTTCACCATTTGTACAAGTTAATGGTAAAGTAAGTGCTGCGGTAACTGTTAATAATGGTGGCTCTACTATTGCTATATCTTCAGTAAAAATACAGCCATTTTCTGTTTCTACCGTAGCTGTGTATGTTCCAGGATTCAAATTTTCAAAAATATACGTATTTTCTAATATTGGACCGACACTGTTAACTAAAGTTCCACCACTGAATAATGAGAATGAATATTGAGGGTCTACATCATTTGCAGCCAACTGTATGCTTCCTAAATCGCCATAACATAAAGGTTGTGTAATAACCGATGATACAGTAAAATCTCTATCTCTAATTTGAACATCAGGTACTGTGAAAACACATGGATTAGTTGGGATTCCTGTTTGTCTAATAAATACTGAATACGTTCCAGGTGTATTAATAGTAAATATGTTACTTGCTTGAAAGTTTACGTTATCTAAACTGTATTCATATCCAGAAGGAACATCGTTAACTGTAATACTTCCAGGGGTTATACAAATTATATCCGATGCAATAACTGTTGCGTTTAAAACATTTTGATATACATTGAAATAAAATTGATTAAAACAACCTCCAGGATAGTTTATTGTTAATCTAAATTGACCAGATGTATTTGCTAAAAAGTTTGGTCCAGTTGCGACTTCGTTCCAAATACATGACCCATCTTCATTTGCACAATCTGAATCAATAACTGCATCACAACTTGTTTCATCTAACTGTTCCCATATTATAGAAGTTGTATCTGAAATATTAGTTTCAATTAAACGAGAATCATCAGCACCACATAAAAATATGTTTGGTAATAATTTACCATCATTAGGACAAGTCACTACTTCATCTGCAAAAGGGATTACAGGATTAGGAATATTTCCACCAAAAAGTTGTACATCATATTCTTCTATAATAGATTGACAAGGAGCAATAGCAGTGTTAAATGAATAGTAAGTACCTGTTGTTGTTACGGTAATTGTTTGTGTGTTTCCAATAACAGGCGTACCTGTTGGGCTTATTGACCAAGAATACGAATCATATCCATTAGCGGCTGTTAATTCTAGACTATCTCCACAAAGTATTTCACTTTGACTAAATATACAATCATCTAAATTTGCTAAAAAGTTTGTGGCTTGTGGTGATAATAAACACCCTGTGTTACTATTTAAACTAGGGTCGTCGCTAATAGTAAAAATAGGATTTAGAAAACCACTGTAGGTTGCGAAAGCTTGGTTATTAATAATATTAGAACATGCATCTGCAAGTTGCTGACAAGATTCTACTGTTTCTACCTCAATACGAATTTCATAAACAGGATCATTTTCTTCAACTAGAGAATTATCAATATTAAAAATTAACTCTCTTGTAACTGGATTATAACTAGCGACAGTAACACCAGGTGGTAACACTAAATCAGTCGGATGATTATATACTATATTTATCGGTAAAATATCTCTAATCTGAAAATTAGTTGCATTATCATTACCTATATTTTGAAATCCTATTACATAATTAAGAGCTGTTGCAAGACCAACAATTTGGCCACCTATGTTATTTCCTGCGTCGTCTTCAACAATTTTTGTTAATATAATTTCTGGTTCAATAATTTCTACAGCAAAAGCGAAGAAGTATGGGAAATAGGTATCACCACTTGTTTCTAATCGAATAGAAGCTGAGGTAGCATCATTTGCAATAACTGAATTCCCGGGATTTGGCACTGCTATAATTCCTGTATCAAAACCAAGTGTATTTGTACTATTTGGTACTCTATTATTAACTGGTAAAGCACTTAATTGTGTTACCGAACTATTAAAAAAGTTTGCTACTGGTCTATCTAAAGTAGATAAACTAACACCATTTAATCTTAAACGATCACCTAAAATTGGACTATCTCCTTCTAATGTTGCGAATGCAAAATTTGCTCTTACGGGAGCAGGAGCAGGAATAGTTCTAAAACCGTCAACTGGAATATTTAGTGTAGTATTTCCACCTGGAACACTAATAGCACTAAAACCATCAAAACTTGTTATTGATTTACCTGGCAGTGTAGGATCTTCATAAACTACAAAAAGTGACCATCCTGCAGATTGACCAGTACCATTATAAGGAGTAAATGTTGACGTTTCTCCAAGAGCAGAAGATACGTTAGCAACGGTGTATGTTCCTAAGTCCGCACCAGAACCAAAACTTGTTACTATTGCTGTTACATCTGCAAAACAAGCATACGAAAAACTATCTCCTCCATCGACTGAATTACCGTTGGCATCATAAATTATAGTACCATTTATATCATTATAACCACCACTTGGCCCTTTAAGTTTTACGTTAGTAATAGGTTCATTACCAGGACTAACCGCTCCCCAGTATAGACCAGCATAAATGATTCTATAACAATTTGGATTGGATATATCTAAATCTGCACTAGATGAACTATACGTAGAAGCATCACCATCTATATCAATATATTGCATATTTACATTGTGATTGTAAATAGCATTATTATTAAATGCATTATTATCTGGTCCTAAAATATTGTTTCCAATAAGAACTATATCCCCTTTTAAGTCTTGGTTAAATCTAGGTGCAAATGGCTCATAATTTTGAGCATAGGATTGAATACCTATAAAGAGAAGTGATATGATAATCACAAATCTAGAAAAAGTAGGTTTTTTCATGGTATTTAATTTAATCTTCTTAATAACTCATAAGGGCAGTAGAGTTCTTAAAAAGGTGCTTAACTATTAATTTTCTATTTTGACGAGGGACATTTTTACATTATATGGTCTATTTCCTTTATTTGCTAAAGCTCTGTTTGCTGCTTCTATACTATCAAATTTATCAAAGTATATATAATACTTACTGGTTGTAACATCGTAAAAGAAATCAATATCCTTTCGTCCAGACGCTGCAACCTTAGTTGCAAAATCATTTCTCTTATTAACATCTTTATGTACTGCAATAATTAAATAATAACCGTTTTCAACATTTTTAATATTCTTTAATATTTTAATATTGTTTCCTAAATCTTCACCAAAATCAAAATCTTCAGATTTTAAAGGAGATGCTGTCAACGATGTGTTTTCTACAATGTTTTTTAATACTGCTCTATCTTGTTTATATTTATCTTCTTCATTATCAAAAGCAGCACGTTTAATTCGTCTTCTTTTCTCAAATTCAGTAGCTAAACGTATTGACTCTAGTTGTGTTTCTAACTCAGTTCTAGTTTCAATAGTTGTTAATTGTTCAGCAGTTAAACGTTTTATTTCTTTCTTATAGAAAAGACTAACTTCATCTAATTCTATTGTTCCTATTTTAGTTCTTTCATCATATAGAGACTGTAATTCTTCAATTTTATCAGAATTTATATCAATGATATTATCTAATTCATTTTTAACTGAATTAAGTTTATTATTCTCTGCAGTTAAACTCTTGAAAGGTTTAGGCTTAATAGCAATACCTTGATCACTCAAATCATTTTCTTCTTTTAAATCTTTAAGGTTCTGATTTTTTATAGCTATAGCTTCATTAAACTTTTTAAGCAATTCATTTTGTATTTCCTTACTTTCTTTTGTTTCTTTCGCAAGTTTAGATATTGATTGGCCGAGTTCATCTTCCGGATTAGTAATCAATTCTTCTTTGGCTTTAGCCTCAGCTTCTTGCTGTACTTTTTGTTCTGCTATTAGTTTAGCTTGTATTTCAGCTTCTTGTTGCGCTTTTTGTTCTGCTATTAGTTTAGCTTCTACTTCAGCTTCTTGTTGCGCTTTTTGATCCGCTATGAGTTTAGCTTTCACCTCAGCTTCTTGTTGTACTTTTTGTTCTGCTATTAGTTTAGCTTGTACTTCAGCTTCTTGTAGCGCTTTTTGATCCGCTATGAGTTTAGCTTTTACCTCAGCTTCTTGTTGTACTTTTTGTGCTGCTATTAGTTTAGCTTCTGCATCAGCTTCATTTTTATTTTTTTCTTGTTCTACTAATTTATCTTCAGTAGTAGCTTTCTTATTAGCTTTTTGTTGCGCTAAACGTATTTCACGATCTTTTCGATCTAATTCTGCTTGTACTTTTCTTTCCGCTAATATTTTACGATTTGCTTCTGCTTTTTCTTTAGAAATTGGTTTAGCCTTAGATTTTCTTTTCCCGTTAGAAAGTAAACCAGTGACTTCGTCGTCACTACCGTAATAATAGCTTTCTTTATTTATAAAGCGATATGCTAACGTAATATCATGTGATGATCCAAAACTGTTTAATTCACCAAAGCCTCTTTCATAATTATATTCAACAGCAATTTGCTTTGTTATGTTTATCCCTATACCACCAGAAGCACCAAATAAAGTATTATAACCAACCTGTGCCCAAATGCCTTTAGGAACGGTTAACATAGCCAAAGCAGAAATAATTATATTATCTTTTTGAAACTCCGACCTTATTAAACCCGAAAATTTACTCTCGTCAAAGAAACCGATACTGGCCATATAGCCACTATACATTATATGACCTTGAATGCTTTGCTCAGGATTATCACTAATCATTTCAGAAGATTCAAAGTTGTATAGAACTAAGTTGTTTGCAGACACACCAATATCAAAAAACTCTGTTCCGAAATTAATTCCTGGATTTACTGTAAGTAAAAAGTTTTCTGGAACATTCTGTAATGAAGGATCTGAAAAGTTAGTGACTACATTAGAAGTATTTACACCACTTTTATAAGCACCAACATTTAAACCGAAAGTAAGATTGTTTTCTCCGATTAACCTTGCATTGTAGGCAAAATTTAAAACACCACCAAAAGTTGTTAAAACCCCATTATTTTGTTGAAATAACCCAAGTCCGGCTCCAATATTTTCCCCAAATCTACCAGAATAACTTGCAAGGTAGGTAAGTGGTGCATCTTCAAATTGCACCCATTCTCTTTTGTTATAAATACTTATAAACTTCGATTGCTCTCTAACAAAACTAAATGTTGGGTTAATAACAAATCGGTTAAAGGTCAAAGAGTTTCTTATTGGTAAGCCAAGTGATACTATACCATCATCTTCTTGACAATGGGATATCTGTGTGATACAGAAAAATGTTATTATATAGATTACGTATCTTTTCACTTTATTTTACCACAGTTATGGATCCTTTTTTTATTTTGTTATCTACTGTTGTTATGATGTAATAAAAGACTTGATTTATACTAGCTAAATTCAAACCATTTTCTGGCCAGTTGTTTTGGTAGTCATTTGTTTTTAATACTATTTTTCCTTGGTTAGTCATTATGGTAACTTCCGTATTTGTACCACTAACAAATTGTTGTGGTAAAATCCATGTATCATTAATTGTATCTCCATTTGGACTTATAAGATTAGGTATCTCAGCTACATCTGGAAAAGCATCAAAGGCTTCAGTAATATTAAATAAGTATTCTCTAGATCCTGCACAGCCTGATGTTTCAGAAATAACAACACTATAATTGCCAAATTCTGTCGCATTAAATGTGTTATTGTTTTCACCCACTATTAATGTGTTATCTAAATACCATTCAAATACTGGGTTGTTTGCTGTAGTTGTTACCATAATACTTAATGTTTCACCAGATTCCATAGAATTAGTTTCATCAATATTGATATCACTTTCAAATAGTTCACTTATTAGTTCAATTGATCCTGCAGCAGAACAGTCTCCTAAATCTACTTGTACCGAAAAAGAACCAGATTCGTTAGTTTGATACATTTGGTTGGCAGCATCTTCTATTGCTATACCATCTTTAAACCATTGATAACTGTTTCCTCCAATTGTAGTTAGTGTTGTAAAGCCTTGTTCTGGGCAATAAGGATTACCTAAACTAGAAGCAATAGTTGCGTTAGCTTCGCCAGATACAGCTTCGCTTATAGTAACACGATTAGAAAAGGAGTTAGATGTACAACTACCATAATTTGTTTCAACAAAATAAGTACCTTCTTCACTTACGTTTAATGAAGTGCCTTCTTCAATAAAGACTGAGGTTGTTGGACTTGTTTCTTTAAACCAATTAAATGTTAATGAAGGGTAGAGTAGTGGAGAATCATTATTACCATTACCAGGATTATCTATAGTTAACAAATAGCTACCACCTGTACAATAGGCACCTGTAGATACTAAATTATTAATTGAAAATGGCGAATCTTGAAGTTTGTAGTAAGCTGGAAATGGTGTTGACCCAGAGCTAGTTGCTGCCGGTGCGCTACTTTTAATGCGTATTCTGTAACCTTCTCCTGCAGTTGTTTCTGGTATTGAAAAATCTAAAGATGTAGGTGAACTAGTGATACTACCTGGAGCAGTTGTAAATAATACTGTTGCTACAGAAAAATCACCACTAGCATCAGATAGTTCTATACTAAACTGATTCGAAGCTTGTACTGCTGTGTCTGGAGAAAAAACAAAGGTTGTACTAAAGGTATTAAAATCTTGACTAGCACAAGCCTGACTGAACCCAATATTAGGCGTACTTATAACTAGCTGTGCATTTATCGTTTGTTGTAATACAAAAGAGAAAAAACAAGTAAGTAAAAAATACTTAGTTACAATCGTAGTTTTTTGCATGTAGATATTGGTTGTGATTTTCTATCCTATAAGCTAATTGCATTCTTAGTGAATGTTATAATTTTGAGTATCTAGAAGGATTTTAGTCTTCATCATCGTCGATTAAATCATTCGAAGCAATGATGCCATTAATACGTAACCTAAAATCAGGATTTCTGCTACTTTGTGCATCAATAAATGTTTCAGAATCTGGTCCTTTTGAATAAACATTGTTAAATGATCTGCTACCATACCAACTTTCTAAATCATCATTGTTAGAATCGCCTCTAACAAAAATATTTCCATTACAATTATTGAAATATGTTCTTTGGAATTGAATTTTTTGAAGATTTTCGTTATTTATTTTTATTCCACCATCTAATACTACGGCTGGGTTAAAACCAGAAATAACACTTTTATCTATTAAAAAAGAGGTGTCTTTATCAATAAAAATTGCTTCTTGTACTAAGCCAACTTTAATATCCGACTGTAAATCATCGGAAATATTAACTAAGGTCAAATTCTCAGCAACAACCTCAGTAGATTTTTTAGTGGAACTTGCACTTTCTTTATCATCATAAGATGAAATATATAAACATCTTGATCCGTCTGAACTAGAAATGTATGGTGATCTTATTGCTAAAGAATTATATAAATTAGATTGCGCACCATAATTAAATTTGTAATCGTTTTGGCTTGCTTTGTATGAAACCAACTGTTCTAGCCTTGTGTTACCACCGAATATGTTGAAAGCATCACCTTCAGAATAGCTTACCATAACATTTCTTATCACGGTCATATTACCAACACCAGCTAATGTTAGCGCACTAAAATTCCCATAATCTATAGTTTTTTTACCAGCGTATTCTATTCTAACGTATTTAATAATACCAGAATTACTATCAGAATCTTCTCCACCATAACTAATACTACTAAATTCAGATGGACGTAAACCGTTGTTTAAAGAAGAACCGTTACCAAAAGTATTTAGTGGTGCATCACCTAAAATAAAAACACCTCCCCAATCACCTGGTTTTCTAGATCCACGACTAGAAGTAAAGATAATAGGGTCTGTTTGTGTGCCTTCTGCTAAAATTCTAGAACCATTACTAATTGTAAGTGATCCTTTCGTTTTAAAATCTCCTAAAATAACAGTACCTGCTTCAATGGTTAAGGTTGAGCTATCGGTAACAAATACATCACCTAATAAAAGATAAACATCTCTCTTGAGTAACTTTGTATTCTCAGAAATATTTCCACTTAATATTTGAGTAGGCTCACCATACTCAACTTTATTAGGTTTAAATTCGGTCCAAGTGTTAAGCCAATTATTGTAACCAACGATACCTTTTTCTTGCTGAGCAAATAAGGGTCCAAAAGCAACTAGTACAAAAAAAGCGGTTTGGGTAATTTTTTTCATAACGGTTAAAGTTTGTTTAGATTTAGGATTCTTAAACAGTGAATATCAAATATATCATTATAACCTATGAAATACAAATATTATCGACAAAACACACTAAATTTCACTATAATAAATATTTTTCCTACAAATAATACGTTTTAATTACAAAAAAATTCAATTTACAACTAACTGATTAACATTAGAATAAAAAAAGACCTTAACAAAATTGCTAAGGTCTAATCTAACTAACTAATGTAAAAATCACTTTACTCAATCTTTTTTAAAATCATTATAAGTGTGTAATGATTTAAGAGTTTCTTCATAAAACAAAATGGCGGAAATTAAATCTGTTGTGTCAGAATAAGGTAAAATAGATTTTTGAAATTCTATAGTACTGTCAAAATAAGTTCCTGATGCTTCTATATTTTCTTCGAGTGCTCGCTTATTATCTTTAGTTTCAGGAATACCTAAAGAAGACATCGTAACACCAGGCTTAGTTGCAAAAGCAATGTTTGGTAAAATATTTACAATTACTTCTATTCGCTCTATATATAAATCAAGTAATTCGCCTTTGGGCATTTTGTTTAAATCTGCACGACTATGATATTTTGAGATATTAACTTTACCACTAATAATGCTTTGAGATTCTCCTTTTTTCTGAGCATAATTCATGTTGAAAATCAGAAAAAAAATAGCACTAAATAAAGTAATTTTAGTTTTCATATTATGGTTTTGATTTGGGCTTTAGAAAACAAATCTATATAAATTATTGATAAAAACAACTAATTTAATAGATTTTTACAAATTTATTTTAACACCCTAAATGCATATATCAAGGTTAAAGTGCGTATTTACTAGATTAAAAGCGTATTTTTTCGATGAAATACTTTTCATTTTTTAGTAACATCTGTAGTTGTATTTGGTGTTAATATTGAAGAATTTCGAATATAAAATTCGAACTAAATATTTTACTATTTCTAGATTTTTATTTAAAAATGACTTTATTTTAAATTAGGAAAAAGTAGACATAACAATCAAATAGTTTAACTAAAATATGATATTCTAAGCTTAGTAATGTCTGTATTACGGCGAATAAATCTGCCAAACTATCCACTTTAACGTAGAAAAAAGGTATTCAAATGATTTATAAGGATTTACGATTTTTTTATAAGATTTTTGGTGTAACCCAAATTTTATACACATGAAAAATCTAATTACATTGTTTTGTTTGATATGCTTTTATAGTGCATTCAACCCTGTTACTTCGCAAAACTCTGATTCGGAAAATAATAGTCCACTTTACGATCGTTTAGAATCTCAATTAACCAATACGGATACAATTCCAGATTTTAGATCTAAAGCAAATAAGCTAAAACTAACTGGTATTATATATGAGAGTGATGGTGTAACTCCAGCAAAAGATGTCATCTTATTTATAGAACAACCTGATGAAGATGGTGATTTTGATTTAAGACGCTCTGGTGATGAGCGTTATGTTTTTCATAGAAGCTGGGTAAAGACAGATAGTGATGGTAAATATACATTCTATACGTTTGTTCCAGGTAACGATAGACGTTATAATCAGTTGCAGCAAATATTTCCTGTAATTAAAGAGCCAACTAAGGCTGAATATGAAATTGAAACATTTCTTTTTAATGACGACCCTTTATTAACTAAGCGCTGTCGTAAAAGAATTCTTAAGAAAAGTAACCCTACAAGAATACTTGAACCAAAAACGGTAGATGGATTACTTGTAGCTCAAAGAGATATCGTCTTAAGTGCTTCTATCTAAGTTTCAAATTAGATTATTAACAAACATATTATACACAAAGTCCTAATTTATTTAGGGCTTTATTGTTTTCATAAAAATTTATAGTTCCAAAAATTTTATACTTTTAATAATTCCCTTATTAATTCTGCAGACTATTTAAGTTCGTTATTCAATGTATTTGTAATAGTATAGTATATTTTAAATTTAGTGACGAAAGCTTATGCTCTATTAAGTAATAGACGTTGTTGAAATACTTTGATTCCTTAAATAGATATTCTGATAAGATAAAACGATTATTTCTTAATCCTAATTGGTTTTAATTGAATAAACCCAATAGCATCCAATAATTTTATAATTAAATAAGTCATATCAATTTCATACCATTTTACACCAAAGTTAGCTCTGCTTGCATATTTGTGGTGATTATTATGGTAGCCTTCACCCATCATTAGGAAATCGAATCGAAATAGGTTTTTACTCGTGTTTTTCATTTTAAAGTTTACATAGCCATAGATATGTCCAAACCAATTAATAATAACACCATGTATAGGAGCCATTAAAAAAGTGATAGGTAGAAGAAACCATTGCCAAGAAGATGTTACAAACACTGCAAAAAACAGAATATATAACGAAATCCAAAGCACTCTTGATGCTCTAGAACTCGCAAATCTATCAAAGGCCTTCCATTGTGGTACATTTTTAGTAAAACGTTCATCAACAGTAATTCTCTCCTTATTTATATCTTGATAAATAGTTTTAGTTTTCCACATCATTGCAAATAGATTAGCATCGTGAGATGGAGAATGCGGATCCTTTTCGGTATCTGTGTAAGCATGATGCATACGATGCATAATCCCATAACCATAAGCACTTAAGTAGCTTGAACCCTGGAAAACCCATGTAAGAATAAATGTAATGCGCTCCATAGTTTTAGACATCGTAAAGACTTGATGCGCTGCATAACGATGCAAAAAGAACGATTGAAAAAATAACCCTCCATACCAAAGTAACAAAACAAAAATAACAATAACCATAACTTTTTTTTACAAAGTTACGAGCACAATAGGTTCTAAACAATGAACCTAAATCAATAAATGCTATTAAACGCGCTTTCTGATTCGGCTTAGTGCTTGTGCAGTTACACCGATGTAGGAACTGATATATTTAAGAGGAATTACTTTAAGTAACTCAGGACGTTCTTTAAATAGTTTCACATAACGCTGTTCAGCTGTAAGGTTTAGTAAATTTTGCTCACGTTTAGACTTTAGCAAAAAGAGACGTTCTGCTGTAAGTCTACCAATGAGATTTCCGATTTGTGTTTGGTTGTAAACCGCCTGTAAATCTTTATAAGTAATACTCAAAATAGTAGTTTCTGAAAGTGCTTGTAGTTGATAGGCAGAAGGAGTCTGTGTTAAAAAAGAATCATAAGCACTTATAAATTGGTTTTTAAAACTAAAACCAAAAGTAATTTCTTTTTCAGGATTGTCTTTGGGTATAAATAAACGTACTACTCCAGATTCTATAAAAGATATGTGGTTTTCTATAGCATTGAGTTTTAGGAAAACGGTTTTTTTAGGTATGACATGACGTTGTAATTTTGATGTAAAAAACTCCCAATCTAACTTAGAGATGGAGGCTATTTGGTCTAAGTATACTTTTATCTGTTGCACGTTTAATTATGCTAATTAATTATATTGCAAATATAAGAATTTCGATACTGTTGTAAACAGAATTTAAAAAATAGAATTGTTGATTGGATGATTTTTAAACCTTGTTAGTTGAGCTAAGCACATAGCTATGTATTGACTACTCAATACTAGTGATTTAGTGTATTTTCTTACGCTGAATAATACTTGAACACGTTAATTATTTTAATATATTTACCATCTTATTAAATTAACTTTTTTTTAACAATGTGACTTGTTAAACATAAAACAGCCAGTAAATATCTTGTTTGTTATGACAAAATACTAGTTGCAATATAATCGCCCAAAAACCAATTATGAAATCACTATTACTTTTTTTATTTATCTTAATATTTTGCATTTCTACTTACGCACAACACAGCTTAAAGGGTCGAGTTTTAGATGTTAATAATACTCCCATAACAAACGCCCATGTTAAATTACAACTTGTAAACTTAAGTGCTTTTACAGATTTAAATGGTGATTTTAATATAGACCAATTAAGTAAAGGAAACTATGTGCTTACTATAACTTACTTAGGTTTTAAAACTATTAATTTAAACGTTGAAATTAAAGACAAGAACTTAGATTTATCTACCATATTTATTGAAGAAGACCTTATAAATTTAGATAATATAGTTATTACAGGCTCAAACAATTCTAGACGACAAATGGAATCTGGTATCTCCATTACAACATTAAAGTCTAAAACTTTACAAGAACAATTTTCTATCGGAACTGCAGATTTATTACAAAACATTCCTGGTATTATAACTGACGCTTCTGCAGGTGAAGTTTATACTCGTGTTATTTCAAGAGGACTTTCGGCTTCAGCAACAGATGACTTAGGTTGGTATTATGTATCGTTGCAAGAGGATGGACTCCCAATTAGTTTAATTCAGCATTCTTATTATTCACCAGATATTTTTCATCGTTTAGATTTAATGACTGAAAAAGTAGAGGCGTTACGAGGTGGGAATTCAGTTATTAGTGCAACAAATGCACCTGCTGGAGTTTATAACTTTATTTCTCATGGTATTAGTAATAGCCTAAGAGGAGAGCTTCAATTGGATGGTGCTTTAGCTGGAACACAGAACGAATCCTTTAAAATTGATGGCTTAATTAGTGGGCCAATTGCTAATGATTGGTATTTTAATTTTGGTGGGCATTACCGTAGAGATGATGGTTCTAGAAATACAGATTTCATCTTTAGTAAAGGTGGACAAGTGAAGTTTAATATTATGAAGAAAACGGAACAAATGTCCCTTAAGTTCTATGGGAAAATTTTAAACGATTTCACAAATAGATATACTGGAGTTGCTGCTGTAGGTTGGGATAATCCCGAAGCTGCATTTGGGCAAGATCTCAATACTACAGCATTAATGATGCCTAGTTTTAATGGCGAAATACCTGATGGTAGAAATTTAGATTCCGGTGAAACTAATAGTTTTAATCCTTCAAACGGAGTACATGCTCAAGATTATGCTTTTGGTATTCATTTTCAACAAGAGTTAGCTAACGATTGGGCTTTGAGTTACAACGGGAAATTTTCTAGAAAAATTGCAGATTGGCAAACCTCAATCAGTAACGCCTTTGTCTCTTTAAGTGATCCTTTAGCTTATTTTATTAGTGGAGCAGATTTTCCGGTTGGTCAAGTAGTTTTTAGAGATGCACGTTCTGACTCTGAAGTCGCAAGTGTTGATAATTCTGGAATATTATCGGGAAATCCTTTTACATATATAAATGAAGGAAGCTTGCCTAATGACGCCATAATGGGTACAGCTGCTTGGTATAAATACAATACTGCAAATGAATGGATTGACCAGTTTCAGGTGAGTAAACGTTGGAAAAAGCACGATTTAAATTTCGGAACAGCTTTAGGTCTTTCAAATTCAAATCTATTTACACAAGGGAGTTTTGGCTATGCAACTTATGAACCTAATCCGAGAATGCTTAGAGTGACACTTGAAAATCCTAATACAGAAACTATTGCTTTATCAGATGAGAATGGTCTCAGTAATTATGGAGGCTTATTTTATATAAATGGAGAGGCAAGGGTGCAGCAACTTTCAGTATTTGCTAATGATCGGTATACTATCAACCAATATTTGACATTAGATTTTGGTTTGCGGTATGAAAACATTAGTCATAAAGGTCATAAAGATAGATATGCACCAAGCCAGACTGCTGGTGGTTTTGATATGGATGAATCTACAGCCTATGATAATGGAATTCTTTCTTCTACTGGTAGTCGTGATACGTTCGATTTTACTTATGATTATGTGTCGTTCTCCGCTGGACTCAATTATAGATTTACGGATGATTTTTCAGTATTTACAAGTTATTCTTACGGAAATAAAGCACCTGAGCTAGATTATTATTTTAATAACTTCACAAATGTTCCTATTCAACAAGAAGGAGAAGTTCAGGAAATCACGCAATTGGAGCTAGGTCTAAATTGGCGTAATAAAGATATATCTGCAACATTAACAGGTTTTTTGAGTCGATTAAATAAAATAGGAGTTTCTAATTTTGAATTTGATTCCGACGAAAGCACAGTTTTTTACACACCAATACAATTTAATAGTTCTACCTCTATTGGCTTAGAATTAGAAAGTGCTTATAGTCCAATAAATAATCTTACGTTTAGATTGAATGGAACCATTCAAAATGCTAAGGCTAGAGAATGGACTATTTATGATACTGCTGGTACTGTAGATATTGCCGACGATAACATCATTGATCAATCAGGAAAAACGCTTCCTTTTATGCCGACATTGGCTTTTAATTTTAGAACTGAATACCGCCTTAAAAACTTGAGTTCATTCTTTAAATGGCAATATACTGGTGAAAGGGAAGGTAATATTGCAAATGCTTTTCAAATGCCGCAGTTTAGCCTTTTTAATGTTGGCTTTAAATACGCTATTACTAAAAACTTCTCAACAAGTCTTGCGGTTACAAATCTATTTAATTCAGCGGGTATAACTAACTTTTTTGGAGCTAACTCATTTGGGGCAAATGCAGATGGTGTGACTTCTGATTTTGTACAAGCTAATCCTGATGCCAGTTTTGTGGTTGTTCCTGTTTTACCAAGACGAACTATTTTGAGGTTTAACTATAATTTTTAGATGCTATAGAAAAATAAAAGTGCTTTTTAAGATCGCCTATTCTCATAAAAGTATACTGATGTTAAATCAGACTTTAATTTCAAATATTTATAAGGTAATCAGAGGTTTCAAAACCTCCCAAACTGTATTTGCTACTATTTTATGGCCTTTAATTGTAGGATGAATTCCATCACTTTGATTGAGTTCTGCAATACCACCAACATCTTTCAAAATAAAAGGAATGAATTCTAAATTATTCTTTGTCGCTAAATTAGCGAAAGTTTCCTTAAACTCAGTGGTGTAGTTTTGTCCCATATTTGGTGGTAACTCCATACCTGCAAGTATAATTATGGTTTCTGGACTTTTTTCTTTAACTGTATCTATAATAAATTGTAAGTTAGCACGTGTTACAGGTAATGGTAAACCACGCAAACCATCATTTGCACCTAATTCTAAAAGGAAAATATCGATTTCCTGATTCAAAATCCAATTAATCCGACCTTTACCTCCAGCTGAAGTTTCACCGCTTAAACCTGAATTTATAACTGTATAATTTAAATTTAACGCATCTATTTTTTGTTGTAAAACAGCAGGAAAAGCATCTTCAATATCATCAAGGCCGTAACCCGCTGTAATACTATCTCCAAAACATAGTATGGTATTAGTTTTTGTACTTGTTTCTACGGTCGCTTCTTTTTGCTCTATTGTTGGCGCGTTTTGCTTTGTTGTTTCAGTTTTTTCATTACCACATGCAACGAGTACTAGGGCAATTATAAAATAACAAAACTTTAAGAGTTTAGGTGCAAATGATAGTCGTAAATTAAAATGCATTTGTTTATTTTTCGGCTTAGACATAAGCTGTCGTTAAATTAAAATTTATATGTCAAAGATATTAAAGATTACTGGTCTAGAAAAGACATATTCTAGTGGTAACAAACAATTAACGGTGTTACAAGATATTTCTTTCGATGTTGAAAAAGGACAAACATTCTCCATAGTTGGACCTTCAGGAAGTGGAAAAACTACACTATTAGGATTATGTGCAGGCTTAGACCAACCAAATGCAGGTCGTATAGAATTATGCGGACAAGATTTAAATAACTTAAACGAAGACCAACGTGCACAATTACGTAATAAAGAAGTTGGGTTTATATTTCAAAACTTTCAACTATTACCTACACTTACTGCTTTAGAAAATGTAAGCGTACCATTAGAATTACAAGGCTCTAAAGCTGCTGTAAAAACAAGTATGGCTTTGCTAGACAAAGTTGGCTTGGCAGATCGCTTTCATCATTATCCATCTCAACTTTCTGGTGGTGAACAACAACGTGTTGCTTTAGCTAGAGCTTTCGCAAATTCCCCATCTATTTTGTTTGCAGATGAACCTACAGGGAATTTAGATGAGGAAACTGGAGAAAAGGTGATAAAGTTATTATTTGATTTAAATAAGGAAGCCGGAACTACTTTGGTGATTATTTCTCACGATTTAGATTTAGCGAATCGAACACAGCAAATATTACGACTAAAAGGTGGTCAGATATTAACAAACGAACGTACTGAAGTACTTTAAAAAATTAGTCATCATCTAACATGAATCAAAAAACAATTTGGCTTTTTAAAATGGCTTGGAGAGATGCGAAGGCGAGTCGCGTTCGTCTATTATTGTTTATGGCCTCAATTATATTAGGAATAGCGGCAGTAGTATCCATTCAATTATTTAGTATTAATCTGAAGGATAATATTCAGCGGCAATCTAAATCCTTAATGGGTGCTGATTATATAATAGATTCTAGGCAAGTACCAACAGAACGTGCACAAGCTATTATAGACTCATTACAACCTGATGCTTCAGAAGTGAATTTCGTATCTATGATTGCGTTTCCAAAAAATGGTGGTACTAAATTAGTACGAGTACGTGGTCTCGATGGTGCCTTTCCTTTTTATGGCACTATTGATACGGAACCTGCTTTAGCTGCAACAACTTACCAAGAGTTGGGTGGAGCTTTAGTTGATGCTACATTGTTGCTTCAATATAATATAAAACCTGGTGACTCTATAAAAGTAGGTGAGTTAACACTTCCTATTTCTGGAGCATTAAAAGCGATTCCAGGAAGCACCGCAATTTCGTCATCAGTGGCTCCACCAATTGTAATTCCGTATCGTTTTATTAATGATACAAAACTGTTACAATTTGGAAGTCGAAAGGAATACCAATTTTTTTATAAAGCATCAGATACGTTAGATTTAGAAAAATTTGAAGAACATATTGATCCTTTGTTAGATAATGAAAAAGCAGATTTAGACACACATACTAGTACTAGTAAACGCTTAGGGAGACGCTATGAGAATGTTGGTGAATTTTTGAACTTAGCTGCATTCATTGCCTTATTGTTAGGATGCATTGGTATTGCAAGCTCGGTTCATATTTATATTAAAGAAAAACTAAAAGCCATCGCTGTCATAAAATGTATGGGAGCTTCTAGATTGCAAAGTTTTCTAATTTTTCTTATTCAAATTTCAGGAATAGGTATTATTGGAGGATTAATAGGTTCTCTTATTGGTGTTGGGCTTCAAGAGTTATTTCCTTATCTTCTAAAAGATTTCTTACCGTTTACTGTTGAGATTGATATCACAGCACAACCTATTTTTATGGGTGTTTTCCTTGGCTTGTTTATGTCTATATTATTTGCCCTATTACCATTGCTTAGAACTTGGTATGTATCGCCATTAGCCGTTTTGCGCGTTGATGAAAAAGCTTCTCAAGAACCGATAAAAGTACGATTGGCAGTATTCGCAGCTATTTTAGTGTTTCTATTTTTGTTTTCATTCTGGTTACTCAACAATGCTAAGTATGCTTTTGGTTTTGTATTTGCAACGCTAATTACATTTAGTATATTAGCAGGTGTAGCTTTGTTATGCATTAAAGGAATTAGAAAGTATTTTCCTAAAAAATGGGGTTTTACTGCACGTCAAAGTTTACTGAACTTATTTAGGCCAAATAATCAAACTGTAGTTTTAGTTGTGGCTATTGGTTTAGGTACATTTTTAATTAGCACGTTATACTTCACTAAAGATATTTTATTGTCAAAAACAGAAGTAGGGCAGACTGCAGAAAATGCGAATATGATTATTTTAGATGTTCAGAGTGAACAGCTAAATGCGGTTAAACAAAGTATTGAAGCCAATAACTTGCCTATTCTAGATGATATTCCGTTAGTCACTATGCGTATGCATCGTATTAAGAATCAACTAGTAAGTGATATGCGACAAGACACAACACGCCAGGTGCGTGGTTGGATCTTAAATCACGAATTTAGAACTACTTATCGTGAGGAACTTATCGCTTCGGAAGAAATTATAGAAGGTGAGTGGACACCAGAAGTTAAATCTGGAGAGCTTGTGATGATTTCTATTTCAGACAATCTTGCTTCAGATGCCAAATTAGCCCTAGGTGATATGGTTGTTTTTAATGTGCAAGGTGTACTTATGGAAACTAAAGTTGGCAGCATTAGAAAAGTAGATTGGGGACAGATACAGCTCAATTTTTTAATTGTATTTCCAAAAGGAGTTCTTGAGGGAGCACCACAGTTTAACGTCTTTACAACTAATGTAGTAGATGAAGTGAGTTCGGCAAATCTACAACGAACTTTAGTTGAGAAATTCCCTAATCTATCTATTATAGATTTGAGACAAGTTTATACCATTGTAGAAGATATCTTAGATAAAGTATCTTGGATTATTAATTTCATGGCCTTCTTTAGTATACTTACTGGTATTATAGTATTAATAGGTTCTGTAAGAACTAGCAAACACCAAAGGATTAAAGAAAGCGTTTTACTAAGAACACTTGGTGCTAAAAACAAACAAATTTTACAAATCTCTGCATTTGAATATCTTTTTTTAGGTGTATTAGGTAGTTTAGTTGGTATTCTATTAGCATTACTTAGTAGCCAATGTTTAGCGTTATTTGTATTTAAAGAACCTTTTTTGCCATCGTTGATTCCATTTTTAGTGTTTTTACCAGGTATTACACTTTTGGTATTAGGTATTGGTTTAAGTAATATTCAAACGGTTCTAAGAAGCTCACCATTAGAAGTTTTACGAAGAGAAGGCTAAGTAGTCAGCATCTATTTTATCGTCGTGTTTATTTGAATTATTTACTCGTAATTCAAAACGTTGAGTAGTAAGAGTAATATTCTAATATAAGTCTCTTATCTTTGTCTTTATATATATGTAATTGACTACTAATTAGTTAAGTTTTTTCTTACATATTCCTGTATTTAACTTATTTTTGCAATGTTAAATTTTAAAACCCTAAGAGTAATAATCGACATCATATCATGTCTTTTAAATAGTATAAATAAATAATGTATCAATAATCCAAAATTTTCAAGAGACATCAATCCTGACTTTTCAAAAATATTAAGGAAAAGGGTGAATATCTATTTTAAAACTCATAATAAGAGTCGAAATGCCAATTCAACAATGGTGATTAAGACTGTAATTATGATTACATTATTCCTTACACCCTTTATAATAATGGGAACAGGTATAGTCACATCAGTAGGTTTAGTTTTTGGGCTATATCTTTTAAGTGGATTAGGAATGGCAGGAATAGGTATGGGAGTAATGCACGATGCTATTCATGGCTCATATTCAAAAAACAAAACTATAAATACGCTTTTAGGTTACACGTTTAATCTTATTGGAGCTAATGCAACGGTTTGGAGAATACAACACAATGTTTTACATCATACGTACACAAATATAGATCATGCAGATGATGATCTTAATGCACCATATTTTCTAAGGTTTTCACCAAATGCTAAACATTACTGGATGCACAAATACCAGCATATTTACATTTGGTTTTTTTATAGTTTGGCTACGATATCTTGGATTACTACAAAAGATTTTGTACGTTTAAAACGCTTTAGAGACATGGGGCTTTTAAATAAAAAAAATGAATATAATAAAGCATTAGTAAGTATGTCAGCTTGGAAGTTGTTCTATTATTGTTATGCTTTAGCGCTTCCTATGATTATGTTACCAGTGGCATGGTGGGTCGTTTTATTGGCGTTTTTAAGTATGCATTTTATAACTGGATTAATGGTTAGTATAGTTTTTCAGATTGCACATATTATGCCTGCTAATGAGTTTCCACTTCCTGATGACAGTGGACAGATGAATAACAATTGGTACGGTCATCAATTTGCGACTACAACTAATTTTTCACCAAAGAGTAAAATTTTATTTTGGCTTATAGGTGGCTTAAATTATCAAGTAGAGCACCATGTACTCCCAGACGTCTGCCATGTACATTATAAGGACCTTACAGCTATTGTATCTGAAACAGCAAAAGAATATGGCATGCCTTATAATGTTAAAAAGTCTCTGTTTCAAGCCATTAAAGATCACACAAAAATGCTACGTTTGTTAGGGGAAAAACAAAATGTAAGTATTGTATAAAACAATTAAAAACAGAAATGATGATTATAGATTTTATAAAGAGGTTATTTGGCTCTAATAAAGGAACCGGTTCAAAAGAAGGAACCGTTAAGTTTTTCAATTATAAAAAAGGATTTGGGTTTATTACTCTAAAAGACTCTGAAGAAGAGATTTTTGTACATACAACAAATCTTATTGACAAGATTAGAGATAACAATACCGTTACTTTTGATATAGAGAAAAGTGAAAAAGGACCAATTGCTACAAATGTACGCGTCGTAAAAAAATAGAACATATTTACAACAAAAAAAACCATCTTAATCGATGGTTTTTTTTTGTTTCATACTTTTTGCTAAATCACTATATTTTTTCAAAAACCAATCGGTAATGATCCATAACCTCTTTTTCAAAACAAACCCTGTTCGGGCTTACTTTGAAAATAGCGACCAAATGCCTGAATTCATTATCCATAAAATATCTCGGAATAAGTGATAGATAAAGCCAATATTTTTTAAGATTGAATTTCCTGAATTTTTTCCGCCATTGAGCTATAGTTTCAATATAATCTAATCTTCCGCTACTTTGGGAAATTAGTTTGAATCCTGGTTGAGCACATTTTATAACCATTTCGGGACCATAGGGAAGCCAAGAACCAGGGAATTGTTT
>TARA_R100001369_G_scaffold92561_1_pt1 | contig 33437 bp, 26 predicted proteins | sample TARA_R100001369 | Tara Oceans TARA_R100001369 (sample SAMEA2621528) | marine metagenome | biome: marine biome (ENVO:00000447); feature: surface water layer (ENVO:00002042); material: "saline water (ENVO:00002010), including plankton (ENVO:xxxxxxxx)" | depth 5 m
TTTTAGACAATTCAATAAACTGTTATTTAATTAGTTAGTCAAAAATAAAGCCCTAATAGATTTATCTAATCGAGCTTTCTTGATTTTAAATTATTATATTTTACCATTCAATAATAGCACTTCCCCAAGTGAATCCGCTTCCAAAGGCAGCCAAAACAACAACATCTCCATCTTTTATCTTGCCTTGTTCCCAAGCCTCTGTAAGCGCAATTGGAATGGATGCAGCAGTTGTATTTCCATATTTCTGAATATTATTGAACACCTGATCATCGCTTAATTTTAATTTCTTCTGAATAAATTGAGAAATCCTTAAATTTGCCTGATGCGGTATAAGCATATTAATATCCTTGACTTCCAAGCCATTTTCTTTTAAGCCTTCATGGATAACTTCAGAAAAACGTTCAATTGCATTTTTAAATACAAACTGCCCATTCATATAAGGATAATAAGGAATATCATCTCCCTGAGGATTTTCAGCAATTATCTCTGGCACCCAATGCAACGTACTTGGTCCTTTAAGTGAAAGTTCCATGGCATGTTTCCCTTCAGAATGTAAGTGTGTAGATAGAATTCCCTGACCAATATGGTTACTTCTGGTAAGTACAGCTGCTCCTGCTCCATCACCAAAAATAACAGAAACAGACCTCCCTCGGTTTGTAAAATCCAATCCACCACTATGATTTTCACTTCCAATTACCAGCACATTTTTGTACATCCCGGTCTTTATGAACTGATCTGCTACAGATAATGCATATATAAATCCGCTACACTGGTTTCGAACATCTAAAGCAGGACAGGTATTTATATCTAACATTTCTTGTACTTGCACTCCACATCCTGGGAAATATAAGTCTGGGCTTAAAGTTGCAAATACGATAAGATCTATATCGTCCTTAGATATTTTTGCGCGCTCTATGGCAATCTTTGCGGCCTTAACACCCATAACCGCTGTGGTATTCCCATCTCCTTTTTTTATATGTCTACGTTCCTTGATCCCAGTTCTCTCTTGAATCCAAGCATCGTTGGTATCCATCAATTTAGAGAGATCGTCATTTGTTACCACATTTTCAGGAACATAACTTCCCAATCCGGCTATTTTTGATTGATACATACGTTTATAATTATGGTATTAATATTTATTCTTCTTAAATTTAAGCAATTATTAAATTTTTGCCCTGCAATATAAGAAACATTAATTTTTTGGAACTCTATTATTCAAGGGCGTTACTGAAATACTTAAAAAATTAACTCATGAAAAAAATTGTTTTATGCTTTTTAGCTTGTTTCTTGTTTGTAAATCTCCAAGCTCAAGAAAATTTAACCTACCAAAAACCGCCACAAGCAATTATGGATCTGGTAGATGTCCCATTAGCGCCTATTACTCTTGTAGACAGTAAAGGAGAAATGATGGTGTTCTTATATAGAGATCAATATAAATCTATAGCAGAGTTAAGTGAACAAGAATTAAGATTAGGTGGACTAAGAATAAATCCGAAAACCAATATTAATAGTAGAACCACTTACTATAATAATGTTGAAGTAAAATCTTTAAAATCTGAAACTCCAAAATCCATTTCTGGCTTACCGGAAAATCCACGTTTGGCAAATTTCTCTTGGTCTCCAGACGAATCTAAAATTGCAATGACGCATACTACAGATACTGGTGTGGAATTATGGGTATTGGATATTGCAGCGGCTTCAGCTAAAAAATTGACAGATGCTACGCTAAATGCGAACATGAGTGATGTAATTAATTGGTTTAAAGATGGCTCTGCCGTTTTGGTTAAAATGCTTCCTGAAAATAGAATGGAGTTAATTAACACCAATACAGCGGTACCTACGGGACCTACAGTCTCTACCAGTGATGGACAGAAAGCACAAAATAGAACGTATCAGGATTTACTTCAAACACCAAATGATGAATTTAATTTCGAGCAATTAGCAAAGGCGGCACTTGTAAAAGTAGATCTTAACGGAAGCGCTACACCTTGGATGGCTTCTAAAATGTATAATGAGATCTCCTTTTCTCCAGATGGTAATTATGTGATGATCTCTACTATTAAAAGACCATTCTCCTATCTAGTACCATATAATAGATTTCCTTTTGAAACCATGATCTACGATAAGACTGGAAAAGAAATAAGCAAAGTGAATGATGTGCCCCTTTCTGAAGTATTGCCTATTGGATTTATGGCTGAAAGAGAAGGAAGAAGATCTATGAGTTGGAGAAGTGATGCTCCAGCCACCTTGGTTTATGCTAAAGTATTAGATGGTGGAGATCCTGAAGTAGATGTTGCATACAGAGATGAAATATTTTTGTTAGATGCACCTTTTAGTGGTGAGGGAAGATCTATTTTAAAAACAATAGACAGGTTTTCTGGAATAACCTGGGGAAATAAGAACACAGCAATTGCATACGATTACTGGTGGAACAACAGAAACACTAGAACCTATGTTTTTGATCCTTCCAATAACAAAAAAGCACCAAAAGTATTATTCGATAGAAATTATCAGGATGAATATAGCGATCCGGGAGATTTTGTCACTAAGAAAAATCAGTATGGAACAAGTATCCTTGCATTAAAAGAAAACAATGCATACTTACTTGGAAGCGGATTTACAGAAAAAGGACAATTCCCTTTTGTGGACAAAATAGATCTGGAAAGTGGACAAACCAGCAATTTATATAGATCCAACTATAACAAGAAAAAAGAAACCTTAGTTGAAGCTATAGATATTACTCAAGGAAAAATTTTAGTTAGAATTGAATCTTCTACAGAATATCCTAATTATTATTTAAGGGACATAAATAAAAATGATGGGTTAACTCAAATAACGAGTTTTGAAAATCCTTTTAAAGCACTGCAAGATGTTCATAAAGAAGTGATCACTTATAAAAGAGATGACGGATTGGAATTAAATGGTACTTTATACTTACCTGCGAATTATAATAAAGATTCCAAGGAGAAACTACCTATGATCCTGTGGGCCTATCCAAGAGAATTCAAGGACAAAAATTCGGCTTCACAAAATACTTCCAATGCAAATGATTTTACTTACCCTTACTATGGCTCTCCAATTTACTGGGTGAACCGAGGATATGTAGTTTTGGATGATGCTTCTTTTCCAATTATTGGGGAAGGAGAAGAAGAACCTAATGATAGTTTTATAAAACAATTAGTTGCAAACGGAAAAGCAGCCATAGATGCTATAGACGAAATGGGCTATATAGATAGAAATAGAGTGGCTGTTGGCGGCCATAGTTATGGGGCATTTATGACGGCAAACTTATTATCTCACTCCAATCTTTTTGCTGCAGGAATTGCAAGAAGTGGTGCTTACAATAGAACCTTAACTCCATTTGGCTTTCAAAGTGAAGAACGAAGCTATTGGGAAGCTCCAGAGGTTTATAATACCATGTCTCCTTTTATGCATGCCGATAAAATGAAGACTCCATTGTTATTAATACATGGAGAAGCAGATAATAATTCTGGAACTTACCCTATGCAAAGTGAACGTTACTTTAATGCGTTAAAAGGACTTGGGGCTACTGCAAGATTAGTCATACTTCCCAAAGAGAGTCATGGCTATAGTGCAAAAGAATCTGTACTACACGTATTATGGGAGCAAGACCAATGGCTAGACACCTATGTGAAAAATAGAGTGAAATCTGAAATAAGTAAAAAAGAAGAGACTATGCAAAACTAACTATGCTTTCATAAACTTAAAATAAAGTCTGCCTAAATTTAGGCAGCCTTTATTTTATATCAATAGAATTAAAATTTACAAAAGGGAAGCTCCATATGCAAAAATGGTGCTTCCCTTATCAACCTAACCAATATAAACTTTTAACCCATCAATTTATAATTATTAACTTCAATTTTTGCCTCTAGATCATGAAGCAAATTATAAAGTCCGAAGAAAGTTCTACTCATATATAAAAAATGCTGACTTCCTCTGGACCCATTCATTTTTCGTAATTCTGGATCTTTACTATATCTTTCACTTAATTCTGTGAGATTGTTCCAAAAAGCTTCATCTGTAAAATCAAAAGTTTCTGATTGATACGGTGTAGAGAACATGTTGAACATTTCGTAAAACATCTCTGTAAAGAAATCTCGTTCCTTTCTTGAATCACTTTCACGTAAAATTTCCAATTCAAATAATTTCTGATTGAAAAACTCTTTATTATTTAAATTCTCTCTATTAGCTAGCTGAAAATATGGAGTATAAAAATCTTCTGGAATCCTTTTAACGCAACCAAAATCTATTGCTATAAGATTAAAATACTTATCTACTAAAAAATTACCAGGATGAGGATCTGCATGCATCGCTCTTAATTTGTGCATTTGGAACATATAAAAATCCCACAGCGCCTGACCTATTTTATTTGCTAGATTTCGATCTGAATTTAACTTTGAGAATTCACTAAGATGAATACCATCCATCCAATCCATAGTTATTATGCGCTCACTTGATAAGTCTTCGTAATACTTAGGGAATTTAAGATTTGGAATATGAGCACAAGCTTGAGAGATCTCCTTACTCTGCTTTACTTCTAAAATATAATCTGTTTCCTCTAATAATTTTCCTTCAACTTCTTTAAAATATCTTTCAGAATCTTTCCCTTTTAAATTAAACATTCTAGTTGCAATAGGTTTTACCATTGCAAGATCTGAACTGATACTATCTGCAACGCCCGGATATTGGATTTTCACAGCAAGTTTTTTCCCATTCTTCGTAGCCTTATGCACTTGTCCAATGCTGGCTGCATTTACCGACTGCGTTGCAAACGTATCATAAAGTTCCTCGGGGTAGCTTCCATTATATTTTTTAAAGGTTCTTCTCACTAAAGGCGCAGAAAGTGGAGGAACACTAAACTGTGCTAATGAGAATTTTTCTACATATGCACTGGGCAGCAAACTTTTCTCCATGGAGAGCATCTGAGCTACTTTAAGTGCACTACCTTTCAAACTTTTTAAACCATCATAGATATCAGAAGCATTATTTTCATTAAGCTCTTCTCTGGTCGTGGCAGAATCGAAAGCCTTTTTACTGTAATACTTAATGTAATTACCACCTACCTTTACTCCCGTTTGGACCATTTTACTGGTTCTTCCTAGTTTGCCTGTAGGGATGCTATCTATTGTCTTCATATTATGTAGTTGATCTTTAAAAAGCCATACAGGAATAAAATAATTGTAGGGAGCATTCCTGCATGGCTAAAAATCTAATTAATTCATTTTTTCTTTCCACAAAAATTTACCTAGATCCAATACTCTTTCTAAAGGAGTATTATCAAAAAGATCAAAAACTGTATTTACAGATTTTTCTATCACAACATCTGTACTTTCAAATTTTGCAGAGTTATCCTCTATCCAAAATTTTAAAATAAATAGGAATTGTACCCAGGTAGCTTCAGAAAAAATCGTCTCAGACTGCTTTAAAAAATTTGCGTTTTTATTTTCATTACCTTCAGCAATTAGCTCACGTGAAAATTCCTTGATGTTCTTCCTTAATCCTTTTAATTGTTCCAGATTTTTAATTCGGTCTGGATTTTCATTTAGTGCTACAAGTACATAACTTCTATTAGCAGTTAGTAACTCAAAAAATGTATAATAGAATGTCAATAATTTTTCTCTTGGGAAAAATGCATCAAATTCCAAGCTCTTATTTAAAAGGGCTAAGGTGTTCGAATAAAATTCACTCCAAATTCCTTTTTTTAAGCCATCAAAACTTCCGAAGTATTGATAGAATTGATCTTCGGTTATATTATTCGCCTTAGCAAATTTATAAACACTTTTCGGCATAGTTTCATGCTCTAATACATGATCCATATACATCCCGATAAGGATCTCTTTACTAAATGTTGGGGTAGTTTTTTTTTCTGAAGCTTGTTTCTTGGTCGCCATAATTCTTTCTTCTAATACAAAGATACAAAGTGTTTAAACTTTTTAAACAATCTTTAAACAAAATTGTTTGTTAAATTTTAAGTGACACTTAATCACCTTGAAAGCTTAGACGTTTTAATCTATCGTGCATTACAAGTGTCACTTTGTCAGCGGAACAGTCTTGGTATTTTTTTTGACTTAAGTATGGAAACAAATAATTCAACTAAATATTTTGATATATGGCAACAGGAAACATTAATGTATCTGTAGAAAACATTTTTCCACTAATTAAAAAGTTCTTATACAGTGATCACGAGATCTTTTTACGTGAATTAATATCTAATGCAACAGATGCAACCTTAAAACTGAAACATCTTACCAGCATTGGAGAAATAGATGTAGTATATGGAGACCCTAAGATCGAAGTAAAAATTAACGAGGAAAATAATACGCTTCATGTTAAAGACCAAGGGATTGGAATGACCAAAGAAGAGGTTGAAAAGTATATTAATGAAGTAGCTTTCTCCGGAGCCGAAGAATTCTTAGAAAAATATAAAGATTCTGCTAAAGATAGTGGCATCATTGGCCATTTTGGACTTGGTTTTTATTCTGCCTTTATGGTAGCTAATAAAGTAGAGATCATCACCAAATCTTATAAAGATGAGCCTGCAGCACATTGGATCTGTGAAGGAACTACCCAATTTACTTTGGAGGAATCCGATAGAACAGAGCGTGGTACAGAGATCATTCTTCATATTAATGATGAGGACAAACAATTTCTTAAAGAAGGAAGAATAAGTGAATTGCTTGTTAAGTATAATAAATTTATGCCCGTGCCAATTAAGTTTGGGACTAAAGAAGAGGCACTTCCTTTACCAGAAGATGCTGCTAAAGATGCTAAAGCAGAAACTGTAGAAGTAGATAATATTATAAATAACCCTACTCCGGCTTGGACAAAACAACCAGCAGATCTTGAGGATAAAGATTACAAGAGTTTCTACAGGGAATTATACCCAATGCAGTTCGAAGACCCTTTATTTCATATCCATTTAAATGTAGATTATCCTTTTAACCTTACCGGGATCTTATATTTCCCAAAAATGGGTCAGGATATGAATATGCAAAAGGACAAGATCCAATTATACCAAAATCAGGTATATGTTACAGATAATGTAGAAGGAATTGTACCGGAATTTTTAACCATGCTTCGCGGGGTTATAGATTCTCCAGACATTCCATTAAACGTTTCAAGATCTTACCTTCAGGCAGATGGTGCTGTAAAAAAGATCTCTAGTTATATTACAAGAAAAGTTGCAGATAAGTTAAAAGCACTTTTCACTAATAATAGAGAAGATTTCGAAAAGAAATGGAATGATATTAAGATCGTTATTGAATACGGAATGCTTTCTGAAGATAAATTCTTTGAAAAGGCAGATAAATTCGCATTATATCCAACCGTAGATAATACGTATTTCACTTTTGAAGAACTTCAAGAAAAAATAAAAGATTCTCAAACAGATAAAGATGGAAATCTTATCATTCTTTATGCTTCTAATACAGATGCTCAACACAGCTATATTGAAGCTGCTAAAGAGAAAGGATATCAAGTTCTTTTATTAGATTCTCCAATAGTTTCCCACTTAATTCAGAAGTTAGAAACTTCAAAAGAAAAGATCTCTTTTGTTCGTGTAGATGGAGATAATATTGATAATTTGATCAATAAGGAAGAAGAAAAGATCTCTAAACTTTCTGAAGAAGAAAAAGAAAAGTTAAAAGCAGATTTCGAAAAAGTTGTTCCTCAAGGAAAATATACTGTGCAATTAGAAGCCATGGATAGCAATGCTTCTCCGCTTATCATTACTCAGCCTGAGTTTATGAGAAGAATGAAGGAAATGCAACAAACCGGTGGTGGTGGAATGTTTGGAATGGGCAACATGCCGGAAATGTATAATTTGGTGGTGAATACTAATCACGAGTTAATTTCTGAAATTCTAAACACTAAAATAGAGAAAAAACAAGAACGCCTAATTAAGCAATCTTTAGATCTAGCCAGATTATCTCAAAACCTATTAAAAGGGGAAGAGCTAACTGCATTTATTAAACGTAGTTTTGAAATGGTGAAGTAAAAGAATCTTACTTAAATTAATAAGGAACCGTTTAGCTCATAATATTATGACTAAACGGTTTTTTAATTTTAAAACCTGAAAGCTTTGAAAGCTTTTGTAATTTTAGACCACCATAAAATATTAAAAAGATGAAAAACTATATCCTCGCATTTGCAATACTAGCTTTTATTGGTTGTAAAGATGAAACCAAAATTGATTCGAAAAAAGAAGAAGTTATTATGACGGAACCAAATGGAGGAATTGGAAAAGGCGCTGTATCTCCTGCTGTTGCCTTTGCTCAAGGAATAGAAAGTGCTCATAATAAAGCAGATTGGAATAATAAAAGAGCGGTCTCTTTCGATATTTCTCTATCCTTTGGAGGACAAGAACGATTAAACGGAAAAGTAACCTCACTAACCAATTCTTCAAAAGTGAGAATAGACAAAAAGAACGGCACACAACTTATCTATGATGGAAAAGAGGTGTATTTATGTCCCTCGAATGCTGATGCAAAAGGAGCTAGATTTGATATGTTTACTTGGCAATATTTCTTTTCAATTCCTTTTAAATTGACCGATCCCGGAACAAAATGGGAATCTATGGAATCTGTACAATTAAATGGAAATCCATACGATGTTGGAAAATTGAGTTTTGAAAACAATATTGGTGATGCGCCAGATGATTGGTATGTAGTTTATCAAGAGAGACAATCCGGACTTTTACATGCTGCTGCTTATATAGTAACTTTTGGAACAGAACAAGAAAAGGCGGAGCAAAATCCACATGCCATAGTATATTCAGATTATAAGGTAATAGAAGGAATTCCAATTGCAACTAAATGGTCTTTCCATAACTGGAGTAAAACAACAGGATTTGGAGATAAAATTGGGGAAGCTACGATTAGTAATGTGGTGTTTTTTGAAGCTGAAGATTCACTTTTTAAAGAACCAAAAAATTCTCTCGTTATAACTAAAGACTAATTAAGAATTCCAGTTGGGAGATTCTTGAAGATCACTTGATAAAAGCGAGCTGTGTCATACGGTTTAACTATGATATCGTTTAATCCAGCTTCATAGATCTCCTCTCTAATTTCATCAATTTCCATGGCGGTTAATGCTATTATAGGGATCTCTTTATTAAATACACGAATTCTCTTTGTGGCTTCCAAGCCAGAAATACCTGGCATGTTCACATCCATTAGTACCATTTCAAAGGTCTGATATTTCACCATTTCTATAGCATCTAACCCATTATCACAAATCTCTACCACAAACTGTTGTTGCTCTAAAATCCTTCTTGAAACAACCTGATTTATGCGGTTATCATCTACAACAAGAATTCTTTTATCACCCGAAGCCATTATAGAGCTTAAGATCTTTTCTTGATCTAAGATCTCATTTAATTCGGCAGCTTTAGAAATATCTGCATTTTCAAATTCTATGGTAAAGCTAAAAGTAGATCCAACGCCTTCTGAACTATCTAAATGAATAGAAGAATTAAATAAGGTCAATAATTTTTTAACAATAGGCAATCCTAAACCAGTTCCTTGATAATTGTAATTAGCCGACTGTAATTGTGAAAATTCTTCGAAAATGATCTCTTGATTACTCTTAGATATCCCAGATCCGTTATCCTTTATTTCGAAATAGACCATTGATCTATTATTAGGTGCTTCTATTATCTTAGCAATTATCCAAATATCCCCTCTTTCTGTAAATTTCATGGCATTTCCCACCAAGTTCATCAAGATCTGAGAAAGTCTTACTTTATCCCCAATCAAATTGATAGATTTATTCCCTTCCAATTCTAAATGAATGGTGTTTTTATTTTGAAGTCTTGTAAATTCAAATGATTTTACGATGCTATTCATTAATTCATTTAAATTGAAAGGCATATTTTCCAAATCCAATAAATTAGATTCCATCTTATTCATTTGCAAAACATCATTTATCAAAGCCAATAAATAATCTGCAGAGAATTTCAAGGATTTTAGATCTTCCTCATGTTTAGAAAGGGATTCGTCCTCCATTAGGATAGATGTTAAGCCAATTACGCCATAAAGTGGTGTTCGTAATTCATGACTTATCGTGGAAAAGAATTTCGTTTTCAGCATAGAAAGTCGCTCTGCTTCCTCCTTAGCTTCCAACAACTCTTCATTTTTTTTACTTAATTCATTTATCAAAGTTCTTCTGGAAAGATTGATGCGATAAACGAAAATTATAATTATTAAAAGAACCACAAACGATCCAATCATAATATACATTCGCTCTCTGGACTTTTCTATTAATCCATCTTTATATAATTGTTCCTTACGAGCTATTTCCAGATCTCTTTGATATTCTCCTACATCAAATTTTGCGCTCGCAATTTGAATTTGTTCTAATTTTTCTTTCTGAAAGATCTTATCACTATACAGTTTAGCCTTTTCCAGCGCTTTATATGCTTCAGGATATTCTCCCTGGCTTTGCAATAAGTAAGCATATTCAGAATAGATTTCTTCACCAAATACCACTAAACTATCACGCTCAACAATAGCTACCGACTTATCAAAATATTCTTTGGCTAAGGGGAAATTTTCCTTGGCTACGTAATACCTTGCTGTTAAAAAATTGAGTTGTGATAAATAAGAATTATTATCGGTGTCAGAATATAATTTTTGTCCCTTTTCAAGGTAAACCCATGCTTTGTCATATTTCTTATAATCAATATATGTCCAAGCAATATTCAAGGTAGGAATCAATAATTCCTCCTTCATATTCATTTCTGTGGCAATATCTATTATTTTCTGATAATAATTTATTCCCTTTTCAACAGTTTTTGGATTTTCAGAATAAATATTACCAAGGTAATTATAGGCTGTTAATACATAGCTAATATCATTGAGCTTTTTAGCAAAATCTAACACATAGTTGTAATGTTTTAGTGCTCGAACAGTATCATTGAGATCTTCATAACTGAAGCCTAATAGAGCGTGGCCTTGATAACTGTAGTAATTATTGGATTTGGCCTTCGCCTCAATTACCAGATCCATAGCATGCTCTATGGTTTCCTTATAATTATAGGTTTCTAGGAATTTAGCCGAATTATTATATAAAGAATCTAGATATTTGTCCTCATAGGGATTCTCCTGAGAAAGCATATTTCCAGTAGCAAAGACAAATAATAAAAGCAGAAAGTAGCTTTTTTCCAAAGATTTCAATGGTTAAGTTAAATAAAACAGGGGCGGCAATTTACTCTATTCTAAACAATTAGCCAAAATTATCCTAAATATTTTATTTATACTTATTAAATAAACGTTTTCACTGCGATTTAAATTTCTTTTATTTAATTTCAACAGTTAAGAAATCTACCAAAAACAATTAACTATGAATTATCCCTGGCACTTTATTTTAATGTCTGTTATGTACATAATTGCAGGAATATTTCATTTTATAAAGCCAAAGGCTTACTTAAGAATAATGCCTAGATATTTACCATCTCATATAGCATTGGTATATCTAAGTGGGCTCGCAGAAATTGTTTTAGGTGTATCATTATTTTTCCCTGAAACCAAGGATCTTGCAATTTATGGAATCATTCTTATGCTCTTGATCTTCTTGTTGGTCCATTTCTATATGTTAAGCTCGAAGAAAGCTGGGGCTGGCATTCCAAATTGGATGTTACTACTTCGCCTTCCGCTTCAATTCGTTCTAATTTGGTGGGCATATTTTTACCTATAATAATTGAATACAGATAAAACCTGCAATATTATTTCACTTCCAGATGCAGATCTATGTTATTATCCAAAATTTTTAAATAAAATATGTGCTAATGAATTGTACAACAATCTTTTAAAAGAACTGGATTGGGAACAATACTATATTACGCTCTTCGGAAAAAAAATTGCGCAGCCAAGACTTACTGCCTTGTATGCAATAAATGAAAGTACCTATACCTATTCTGGACTTCAACTAATTCCTGAGCCTTACACCCAGGAATTAAAGAAATTGAATTCGTCGCTAAATGAATTAACTCGTCAAAAATTTACGCATTGCCTGGCAAATCTCTATAGAGATGGAAATGATAGCATGGGATGGCATTCAGATAATGAAAGGGAATTAGGAAAAGATCCTGTTATTGCATCCATTAGTTTAGGATCTGTTAGAAATTTTCAGCTTAAGCATATTAAAAATCCTGAATTTAAACACAATATCTACCTTGAGAATGGGAGTTTGCTTATCATGAAAGGGAGCACGCAAAAATTTTGGAAGCATCAATTACCAAAGTCAAAAAAAGATTTTTCGCCACGAATAAACCTCACTTTTAGAACTATTATATAAATTGTTGTACTCTGGTATTAAAAATTTACTGAATTTTAAAAAACGATAAAAATCCCCTACTTTTGGCTGATGAATTTTGATTTAAAAAAACTAAATAGGACCGCTTTTTGGGCAAGTGTTCTAGGAATGTTTGCCTTTATTTTTGATTTTGGTTTTTCACAAACAATTCTAAGTCAACAAATAATTGATACGTTTTACTTTGTTGTAATAGCAATTGGTTTATTATCAACCTTTGCCAGATATATTAATAATCGGATTCTTTTAAAGAGAAAAGTAGCAATTTTCGATCTACTTTCAGTTGTTTACACATTGTACATTTTCTTTATGTACTTATTCGTGGGAGAAGCATTTAAAACCGATTTAATTTTAGAAAACCCGCTTTGGGTAGTTTTGGCGGTTATTTTGTCTTTCATTAGAGAATTTTCAGAATTAAAATTAAACTTAAATAGAACTTATCTTAATCCAGCTCAGTTGTTCATTTTAAGTTTCTTCAGTATTATTCTCCTTGGCAGTTTTTTACTTTTATTACCAAAAGCAACTCACGATGGTATATCGTATATCGATGCATTGTTTACCTCTACAAGTGCGGTTTGTGTTACAGGTTTAATCGTAGTAGATACAGGTACCTATTTTACAGTTTTTGGACAATCTATTATTTTGTTTCTCATTCAAGTTGGTGGTTTAGGTATTTTAACTTTTGCCAGTTACTTTAGTTATTTCTTTAAAGGAGGAAGTACTTATGAAAATCAGTTGACATTAAGTGAAATGACGAATTCCCGAAAGATTGGTGATGTATTTGAAACTTTAAAAAACATCATTATAATCACTGCAACAGTTGAACTTAGTGCTGCTTTGCTTATCTTTTTTTCACTGGAAACTTCAATAATAAGCAGCTTTGCGGATAAGGTCTATTTTTCAATATTTCATGCAATTTCAGCCTTTTGTAATGCTGGATTTTCTACATTAAGCAATAGTATTTACGAAACAGGCTTCCGTTTTAACTATCCCTTACAATTGGTTATTATCGCGACCTTTGGGTTGGGAGGTTTGGGGTTCCCAATTGTAATGAATCTTATAAGTTATATAAAGCAGAAGATTTTCAATGTTTTTCGATTCAATTCCAAAGTTATAATCTATAAACCTTGGGTATTAAACATCAATAGCAGAATTACATTGATCACCACTTTATCCCTTACAATTATTGGATTTATACTTTTTTTTATTTTGGAATACAATAACACCTTGGCAGAACATTCATTATTTGGAAAAATTGTGAACGCATTGTTTGGAGCAGCTACACCTAGAACTGCTGGTTTTAATTCGGTTGATATGACAGCTTTAGCATTTCCAACCTTAATGATAACATTTTTACTAATGTGGATTGGTGCTTCCCCAGCCTCCACTGGTGGTGGTATAAAAACCAGCACCTTTGCCATAGCAACCTTAAATATTTTAAGCTTAGCGAAAGGAAAGCAAAGGATAGAAGTTTTTAGAAGGGAAATTGCAGATATTTCGGTTAGACGAGCATTTGCAACCATAGCGCTTTCACTAATTGTAATAGGATCTGGAATAGTACTTATAACCATTTTTGACCCAGAAAAAAGTCTATTGGATATTGCATTCGAAAGTTTTTCAGCTTATAGCACAGTGGGTTTAAGTTTAGGGATTACAGGAAGCTTGAGTACTGTAAGTAAATTTATTGTTATTGTAATCATGTTTGTTGGTAGGGTAAGCATGCTTTCTATAATGGTAGCCGTATTTAAGAACATAAAACATAAAAATTATCGTTACCCTAGCGAAGAAATAACAATCAACTAAATTATAAGGAATGAAATATATAATTATTGGTCTAGGAAATTTTGGAGCCTCTTTAGCAGAAAAATTGACGGCACAAGGAAATGAAGTGATTGGAATAGACAGCAAAATGAATAAAGTAGATCTATTGAAGGAAAAAATATCACATACTATTTGTATGGATGCCACAGACGAGTTTACCGTTTCTGGCTTACCTCTTAAAGACACAGATGTAGTTATTATTGCCATTGGCGAGGATCAAGGGACGAATATAATGGCTACTGCACTATTTAAAAATTTGCAGGTAAAACGTTTAATTAGTAGAGCTATAGACCCATTACACGAAAAGGTATTAATAGCCATTGGAGTGGATGAAATTGTTCATCCCGAAGAAGAAACAGCAGAACGTTGGGCTAAGAAACTATGTTTAAATAACGTGATAGACTCATTTGAATTAAGTGATCACTTTAGTATAATAGAAATAAATATTCCTGAAAGACATATAGGTAAAACTATTAGGGAAATTCAATTACGAAGGAACTACAACATTTTAGCACTTACCACTATCAAAAAGACAGAAATAAAAAGTGTGGTTGGTAAAACCCGTAATGAAGATAAAGTTCAAGGCGTTGCTTCACCAGATACTATTCTTGAAGAAAATGATATTTTGGTGATCTATGGTGCAAATACAGACTTAAGAAAATTCACAAATCAATAAAACGAAATAATAACACAATAGCTAAGGAATAAAATGAAATCGGCCATAATAGAATACAGCCGATAACAGGTGATTTTCAATAATAAATTATCTAAAAGTTAAGCCTAATCAAAAATTTCATTTAAAACAGAAGCTAACCTAATCCCTCCTTTTTGTAATTGTTCTCCAACAACTGGAAACCAATCATACATATAGTTATATCCTAATTTCTCGCCAATTTCTGCCGACGCATATACTCTTTCACTTAGAGCTTTAGACTCGTACATCCAATCTTCAAAAGAACCAGAAGCAATTGCTTTTTTCTGTGTTTCAGAAAGTCTTGCAGTATTACTCGCCATTTCTGTGTAGCTCATCTGGTAAGAATCTATCATATCACTATCCCAAACTCTATGTAAATTTGTTCCTTCACCAAACCATCTTACCTGAATATCGTTTCCTCCTTTGTCCTCTCCTCTACCAGCGTGGAGAGGTTGATGTAAATCCCCAAGGAAATGAACCAACATCTTTAAATAAAATTCTTTTTCCTCTTTTGATGATTTTTTATCCTTCAACACCTCGACGCTTTTTCTTATCGCCATCAATAAATCTCCATCGGGATTAGCGTCTTCCGCCTTATATTCAGATGCCCCACCAGGTAAGTTCACATAATGCCATGGACTATACATTCTGTATTTAGAATCACTTTTAATTTCGTCTCCAAACGTAGAGGCAAAGGCAAGGCTTCTTCCATTAAGCAATTTAGAGATCTCCTTTTTCGCATCTTTACTTAAATAGGATTGCGCGATCTCTGCTGTGGTTCTATGTCCCGTTTGCCCCCAATCATTATCACCTGCAAATCCAATAAATCCATTTAATAAAATTAAGGCCGTAACTACTATTTGCTTCATAAATTAATTTTTTACAAATATATACAACCTAAAATAATCATATTGTTAATGTTTGATTAGTAAATTACAAATTATTATAATACATTTATGATATCAATTTAATATCACTTATAATTTTATTATTATGGATTCCAACGAAAAAACTACCACTCCATCCAATGGCTATGTAATGCTTTCTTTTATTGTTATTTTTCTAATAATTGGAGTAGCTGGACTTATCACTATGAAAATGCCATTATTCCTCCTTTTAATTTTAATAACACTCGCTCTTGTCCCAGGATTGATCTTAGTAAATCCTAACGAGTCCCGAGTATTACTACTTTTCGGAAAATATAAAGGTACCGTAAAGAACAACGGACTTTTTTGGGTGAATCCTTTCTTTACAAAAACTAAGATCTCACTTAGAGCTAGAAATTTTGACAGCGAACGTTTAAAAGTAAATGACAAACTAGGAAACCCAATAATGATAAGTACTATTTTGGTTTGGAGAGTAAAGGACACTTTTAAAGCTTCTTTTGATGTTGATAATTTTGAGAATTTTGTAGTGGTACAAACCGATGCCGCTGTTAGAAAACTTGCCAGCATGTATCCATATGACAACTTTGCTGATGAAGGTTTGGAAGAAGATATTACGCTGAGATCTAGTGTAAATGAAGTAAGCGAAGCTTTAGAAAAGGAATTGCAAGAACGTCTTGATATAGCAGGTATTGAAGTGTTAGAAGCTAGGATTGGTTATTTAGCATATGCGAATGAAATTGCCAGTGCCATGCTCAAGCGCCAGCAAGCCACAGCTATAGTTGCTGCAAGACATAAGATTGTGGAAGGTGCGGTAAGCATGGTGGAAATGGCATTAAATGAATTAAGTAAGAAGAATATTGTACATCTGGACGACGAGCGCAGAGCTGCTATGGTAAGTAATCTTATGGTGATCCTTTGTGGAGACAAAGATGCTTCCCCAATTGTAAATGCTGGAACTTTAAATCATTAATATGAGAATATTTGAGGAGAAGCAACAATTTAGTCAGTGGTGGTTAATAGCCATTTTGGCCATCACCAATGGAGGAATATTTTTAAATCTCTATTATGAAACAGAAGGCTTCAGTAATATAGGGTCTAACACAACTACTGTACTAACTTTAATAATTACCTCCTTTATTATTGCCAGCATCTTTATTTTAGAATTGCAAACAAAAATAGATTCAACTGGAGTTTCAGCTAATTTTTCACCATTCCCTTTTTTTAAAAAACATTACAACTGGTCTCAAATAGATAAAATATATGTTAGAAAATATTCAGCATTAACCGAATATGGCGGATGGGGAATTAGAGGATTTAATGAAGTTAAAGCTTATAATGTTTCAGGGAACTATGGCATTCAAATTGTAACTAAGGATAAAAAGCAGTTTTTAATAGGAACTCAAAAGCCTCAAGATGCAGAAGGAGTTTTAAAAAGATATGCTGAAAAAATTAGCCAATAAATTCTTATTAGAAATCATGAAAAATTATTTACTCCTTTTAGCTATTTTAGTTTTCAATATAGGATTTTCACAGAGCGATTCTATTGTGGAAAGCGAGGTCTCCATAAATAAGTTTATAGATGGAACCTTAACAATGCCAGTAGCTGGAGAACAGCCAAATCTTGTGATCTTGATCCAAGGTTCTGGCCCTACAGACAGAAATGGAAATGGATTTATGATGAAAAATAACGCCTCTAAACTCATTGCAAAAGAATTAGCTAAAAATGGTATTGCGTCGTATAGATTCGATAAGAGAATCTTTAAGATGAATAAATTTAAAATTCGTGAAGAGGAACTCTCGTTTGAAGATTTTGTACAAGATGTCTCTTCAATTTTAGATTATTTTAAAGCCGAGAAAACCTACAAAAAGATAATTATTGCTGGACATAGTGAAGGGTCACTCATAGGAATGCTTGCCGCAAAAGACAAGGCCGATGCTTTTATTTCCCTTGCAGGTGCCGGAAGAAGTATAGATAAGATTATTGTAGATCAGTTAGCAAAACAATCTGAAGGTTTAGCCGAAAACGCTAAAAGCTCTTTTCAAGATATAAGAGAAAAAGGAAAAAGCATTGAATATAACCCATTATTGCAGTCAATTTTTAGACCAAGTGTACAGCCTTTTCTCAAATCTTGGATGAAATATGAGCCTACCGAAGTTATTTCTACTTTAGAAATACCTATTCTTATAATTAACGGTAGTTTCGATATTCAAGTGGATACTTCAGAAGCACAATTATTAAAAGAGGCAAATCCTAAAGCACAACTGGTAATTCTGGATAAAATGAACCATGTCTTCAGAAAAATTGATGGAGACAACTTAGAGAACACTAAGGCTTATAATGAACCTAATAGAGCTCTTCACCCAGAATTAATGTCCACTTTAGTAGATTTTATAAAGACTATTAAATAAAATGAGCAAAAAGAAAGCATTTGCCTTACGGCTAAATGAAGATATGCTAAAAGCTATCGAGAAATGGGCTTCAGATGATTTCCGAAGTACCAATGGACAGATAGAATGGATGCTTTCTAAGTCGCTAAAGGAAGCCAAAAGGCAACCAAAACCAAAAGAAGAAAATTAGATGAAGTATAAAATTGTTTTTTCAGATATCGACGGCACACTACTAAATAAAGAGCGACAACTATCTCCCACCACCATCTCTGAAATAAAAAAGTTACAAGGGAAAATTCCTTTTATTTTAATATCGGCAAGAATGCCTTCAGCAATGAGGCATCTTCAGAAAGAATTGGAAATTGAGGCTTTACCTATAATTAGTTATAACGGCGGTTTGATCTTGGTGAATGATAAAGTGGTGAGTTCTACAGAAATTCCGATGCATATTATTAAAAGTCTTACTGCATGGAATACTCAAATGAATTGCCACTTAAGTTTGTATCATAATGATGAATGGTATGTACCTGCAATGGATGAATGGGCTACTCGTGAAGAAAATAATACCAAGGTAACTCCCGAAATAAAAGACCACACTAGTGTTATTGAGAAATGGACGGTAGAAAATAAAGGAGCCCACAAGATCATGGCCATGGGAGATGCTTCCCAAATTGATATAATTGTAGAATTTCTTTCAGCGAATTTCTCTGAAGAATTGCATTTATACAGATCTAAAACCACTTATTTAGAAATTTCTCCTAAACTAGTCTCTAAACTCACCGCTGTTAATTATTTAATAGAAAAACATTTTAATTTTGAACTTGAAGATGTTATAGCTTATGGCGATAATTATAATGATGTAGAAATGCTGAATCATGTTGGTTTTGGTGTGGCCGTTGGAAATGCAAGAGATGAAGCAAAGGAAGTTGCCAAACATATCACTAACTTAAGTACAGAAGATGGAGTAGCTCAAAGCTTACAACAATTAATTCCATTTAAAAATTGGTAAACGCAAAGTTCATCACTTTTTAAACTAATAAAAATTGTATTTTGGCGGGCAAACAAAAATAATTCATGGAAAACGCTCCTCTCTTTACTAATGATGCCATTGTATTAGGCATTTTAATGATCTCCCTTGGTTTTGTATTCTACACTTCAGAAAAAGAGGAGGGTTTTTGGAAAAAATTCTATTCTGTGGTGCCGGCATTGCTAATGTGTTATTTAATTCCGGCAATATTTAATTCCCTCAATATAATATCAGATGAGACCTCGCAACTTTATTTTGTTGCGAGCAGGTATCTTTTACCAGCATCCTTGGTCTTAATGACTTTAAGCATAGATCTTAAAGCTATCTTTAACTTAGGCCCAAAAGCATTGATAATGTTCTTTACCGGAACTGTTGGGATTATTATTGGTGGACCATTGGCTATACTGCTAATATCTATTGTTTCCCCAGAGACCGTTGGTGGAATTGGACCAGATGCAGTTTGGAGAGGACTTTCTACGCTTGCAGGAAGTTGGATTGGTGGTGGTGCAAATCAGGCTGCAATGTTGGAGATCTACGAGTATAACCCAGATCTTTACGGGGGAATGGTATTAGTAGATATAGTTATTGCAAATCTTTGGATGGCTATAATTCTGTTTGGAATAGGCCGTAATGAAAAAATTGATAAATGGTTAAATGCAGATGATTCTGCTATTGTAAACCTTAAAAATAAAGTTGCAGCATATTCAGAAAGTGTAACTCGAAATCCTAGCCTATCAGACACAATGATCCTGCTTGCTATGGCTTTTGGGGCGGTGGGTATAGCACATTGGGGAGCAGATGGTATTTCAAATTTCCTATTGACAAACTTCGAAACCTTTAGTGATAACAAAAGTGCACTTTCCTCCTTCTCTTCCTCATTCTTCTGGATGATCACTATTGCAACTGCACTGGGAATCTTATTTTCTTTTACCAAATTAAGATCTTATGAGGGAGCAGGAGCCAGCAAATTAGGGAGTGTTTTTATTTATATGCTGGTAGCAACCATCGGAATGAAAATGGACCTTACTATGATTTTCGAAAATCCAGGCTTGATAGCAATTGGTTTTGTTTGGATGACCATTCATGCAATCTTATTAATTATTGTTGCAAAATTGATTAAAGCACCTTATTTCTTTTTGGCTGTAGGTAGTCAGGCTAATGTAGGTGGAGCTGCAAGTGCACCCGTTGTTGCCGCTGCTTTTCACCCCTCACTTGCAACTGTTGGGGTATTACTAGCCGTATTTGGTTATGTAGTTGGGACCTACGGGGCAATTTTATCTACAATTCTAATGCAAATGGCAGCTGCGAGTTAGTATTAATTCAAAAATAATAAGATATTTGCCGACTCATATTCCAACTAAATTTCATGAAAAAACTAAGCTTTTTACTACTTATACTTATTAGTGTTACTGCATGTTCTGAAAAAGAAAATAACCTTTTTGTTACAGGTCATGTGAAAGGATTAAAAAAAGGTACCATCTATCTTCAGAAAATTGAAGATACGGTGCTAATAAATGTAGATTCTGTACAAGTTGATGGTGATGCTAATTTTGAACTTGGGGATTATATTAAAAGTCCACAGATCATGTATCTCTACTTAGAAAAAGTTGATAATGCAGAATATATCGATCGAATAGAATTTTTTGCTGAAGCAGGTGAAGTTAGAATTAACACAACTTTGAAAAATTTTCAAGTTGATGCTAAGGTTGTAGGATCGGCAAATCAAGAAAAGCTGATGGATTACCGTAAAATGATGCAACGTTTCAACGATAAAAATTTAGAGTTGATCCAGAAGAATTTTGAAGCACAACGTGATGAGAATGAAGAATTAATAATCGCTACCAATAATGATTTCGACAAACTTTTAATAAGAAAATATCTCTATACTGTTAACTTTGCGATTAATAACAAGGATCTAGATATTGCACCTTATTTGGCACTATCAGAAGTATTCGACGCTAATATTAAATATTTAGATACTATCTACAGCTCTCTAACTCCAGAGGTTAAAAAGAATAAGTACGGAAAAGAGCTTAAGGATTTTTTAAAAGAAAGAAGAAAACTTGAAAAGTTAGAAGAAAAAGTAGCGGACCAGTAAAAACCCTAGTTCCTATTTTCTTCGTGATAAAAAGATGCTCCCTCGTAAAAGGGGAGCATCTTTTTTTTTGCTTATCACTTCGCCAAACTGAACTAAACGCAAAATATGAATTATGTGAGTTTTCTCAAAAACAAAAAAAACGTTCTTTTCAGAAAGGTTCTTTGTTTAGAGGCGATAGAGCGACTTCCTTCGATTCCGAGCAGAACAGGCTTCCAGGTCCAAACGCAATAAAACTAAAAAAGCTCCTCCTAAAGGAGAAGCTTTTTTTTAGAGCCGATAGAGGGACTCGAACCCACGACCTGCTGATTACAAATCAGCTGCTCTAGCCAGCTGAGCTACATCGGCATCTAATATATATTATAATTTATTTATCTTCTCTACCAAAGCGTTTGCTTTAGTTTCAAGATCTTTTTCTATCCCTTTAAAATGCTGTTTTTTATTCTCAACATTCTTCTGATTAATTTTAGCGATCAATTCATCAAAAGCTACGATAGCTTCATCAACAATCGCCTCTGTTTTTTTAGGGTCTTGCTTAGGATCTGCTAATTGGTGGATATATGCGGCTTCAATAATATCTCCCATCACATAATTCACATCCCTTTTTAACAATCTCTTACTTGCCATAATTTCTAAATTTTAAGTTGCGAATTTAATCTATTTTCTGATAATACTACACACTTACCTCTAAAATTTTTGCTCCTTTGCTTTTTATATCAATTTTACACGCGGAAGCAGGCACCAACAAGGTTTCCCCTTGTTTTAAAACTTCATATTTACCAGAGTCCATACGTATTGTTGCTTCACCCTCCACTCCCATCAATACTATAAAACAGTCTTTTTCGGAATAGTTTATAGTTATTTCATCTTTTACTTCAACTATATTGGTAATAAAATAATTTGTCGAAATTATTTCTGAAGCGCAGTTTTGCTTTGCTTGGTAAGATATTTTATGTCCATTATTACTTGAAAGATCTATAGCCTCCAACGCCAACGCTGTATGTAATTCTCTTTTTTCACCATTTTCTTCTTCCCTATCCCAATCGTAAATTCTATAAGTTACATCCGATGTTTGTTGTATTTCTGCTAATACAACTCCTTCCCCAATTGCGTGAATCAATCCTGGCGGAATAATAAAAGCATCTCCAACAGATACCTTCACTCTATTTAAGGCATCTGGCAATTCATTCTTTTCAACCAGTTCCACATATTTAGATTTCGAAATAGGTTCTTTAAAACCAAGAATAAGTTCTGCTCCTTCATCTGCTTGCATGATATACCACATTTCCGTTTTCCCGAAAGAGTTATGTTTCTCTTTCGCAATAACATCATTTGGATGCAACTGAATACTCAAATTCTCTGCAGCATCTATATATTTTATTAGAAGCGGGAATTTTATTCCAAAGGTTTTAAAAACCTTCTCACCTACCAGATCCTCTTTAAATTCTTCTAATAATTCCTGAATTGATTTTCCAGCTAGTGGTCCATTGGTTACTACAGAGGTATTATCTTCGAGATCGGAAATCTCCCAGCTCTCCCCTGTTTTTGAAGAAACCGATCTTTTATTGAAAAGCTTTTCCAACTTATTTCCTCCCCATACCTTTTCTTTTAGAATAGGCTCAAATTTTAAAAGATATAGATCTTTCTTCATTCTGTAATTACTTAATCCCATTTACGAACCATCATAGGTTACAAAATTTCTTGGCGTCTCATATAAAGTAACAGATAGCGATAAGGATTTCTTGAGATTAGGGCGAAGTTTATTCCAGATAACTACAGAAATATTTTCAGCAGTTGGATTCATTTCTTTAAATTCTTCAACTTCAACATTCAAATTCTTATGATCCAGGTAGGTCTCAACTTCAGAGTAAATGAGATCTTTCAATAATTTCATATCTACAACAAATCCAGTTTCGGGATCAATTTCACCAGTAACCGAAACAATTAGTTCGTAGTTATGTCCATGAAAATTAGGATTGCTGCATTTACCAAAAATATCGCGATTCCTTTGATCGTCCCAGTCTTTTCTGAACAAACGGTGAGCAGCATTAAAATGTGCTTTTCTATGTACGGTTACTTTCATCGTTGTATAGATTGGTAATATTTATCAAAAATGATTTTGAACCATTCTGTATAAACTGAAGGGTTTACCTCCATATCTTTTGCAACTTCTTCCAATCCCATCCATTTCCAATCTTCCGCCTCTTCTGGATTCAGTTTTGGTTCCTCATTATAATTTCCAACCAAGATATGGTCAAATTCATGCTCAGTTAATCCATTATCAAAAGGTGCCTTATAAATAAAGGAAATCGTATCCTCAAGTTCTGCTGAAAAACCCATTTCTTCTTGTAAACGCCTTTTACCGGCAGCAATATTGCTCTCACCTTCCCTTTGATGGCTGCAACACGTATTAGTCCACAATCCAGGGGAATGATATTTGGATAAGGCTCTTTGCTGAAGCATTAATTCATTCTTTTCATTAAATATAAAAACGGAAAATGCACGGTGTAACAGCCCTTTTTCATGTGCTTCCATCTTTGGCATTAGACCAATAGGTTCGTCCTTTTGATTTACCAAGATCACTTTTTCTTCTGTCATAGCTGAATTTGAATTTCAAAAATACAAAATCGAACTACCAAATCATAAGAAAAATAGGTGCTAACAGTGATAATTTTGGATTTAAATAAACCCATGCTTATCTGAATACAATTCCATTTTCTCCATCAAAAAATTTTATCTTTGCAGCCTTAATTAAGCATATGAAATTTACCGACGAGATAAAAAGAAGAAGAACATTTGGGATCATTTCTCACCCGGATGCAGGAAAAACCACTTTAACCGAAAAGTTATTGCTATTTGGTGGAGCGATTCAGGAAGCTGGTGCGGTAAAATCAAATAAAATAAAAAAAGGTGCGACGAGTGACTTTATGGAAATAGAGCGCCAACGTGGAATTTCTGTAGCAACCTCTGTACTGGCATTTGAATATGACGGAATAAAAATAAATATACTTGATACGCCTGGACACAAGGATTTTGCCGAAGATACTTTTAGAACTTTAACAGCGGTAGATAGTGTTATTGTAGTAATAGATGTTGCAAAAGGTGTAGAGGAACAAACCGAGAAACTGGTAGAGGTTTGTAGAATGCGTAATATTCCAATGATCGTATTTATTAATAAAATGGATCGTGAAGGAAAGGATGCATTCGAATTAATGGATGAAATAGAACAAAAACTAAACTTAACAGTTACTCCTTTAAGTTTCCCTATAGGAATGGGTTACGACTTTAAAGGAATTTATAATATCTGGGAGAAGAATATAAATCTTTTCACTGGTGACCCAAGAAAGGATATTGAAGACACTATAGAGATCTCCGATCTTAAATCAGAAAAACTAGATGAACTTTTAGGATCCAAAGCGGCTGACACTTTAAGGGAAGAACTTGAGTTAATTGAAGGAGTATATCCTGAATTTGATAACCAAACCTATTTAGAAGGTAACTTACAACCTGTTTTCTTTGGCTCTGCCTTGAACAATTTTGGAGTTAGAGAACTTTTGGATTGTTTTGTAAGCATTGCACCAACTCCTAGGGCTAAAGCGAGTGAAGAACGTGTTGTTAAACCAGATGAAAAACAATTCACTGGATTCGTTTTCAAAATTCATGCGAATATGGATCCTAAACATAGGGACCGTTTAGCCTTTATAAAAATCGTGTCTGGGATCTTCGAAAGAAACAAACCCTATTTACATGTAAGACACGGGAAGAATTTAAAATTTTCAAGTCCTAATGCCTTCTTTGCTGAAAAGAAAGAAATTGTAGATATATCATACCCAGGAGATATCGTTGGTCTACATGATACCGGAAACTTTAAGATTGGTGATACTTTAACTGAAGGAGAGATCCTTAATTATAAAGGAATTCCTAGTTTCTCTCCAGAACATTTTAGATACATCAACAATGCAGATCCTATGAAATCTAAGCAATTGGAAAAAGGGATCGATCAGCTAATGGATGAAGGTGTGGCTCAGTTGTTTACTTTAGAGATGAACAACAGGAAAGTAATTGGAACGGTGGGTGCACTACAATTCGAAGTTATTCAATATAGACTGGAGCATGAATATGGAGCGATGTGTACCTATGAAAACGTAAATGTTTTTAAGGCCACTTGGGTTGAAGCTAAAGATGTTAAAAGTGAAGAGTTTAAGGAATTTAAAAGGGTAAAAGCCAAATTCTTAGCGCATGATAAGCGTGGACAGTTGGTGTTTTTCGCAGATTCCCAATTTTCTTTGCAAATGACACAGCAGAAATATCCTTCTATAAAATTCCATTTGGTTTCTGAATTTTAAAACATTGCTTTTATGATATAAAAACCCCGAAGAAAAATCTTCGGGGTTTTTATATCTCTAAATTTTCGAATGTCATTCCGACGAAGGAGGAATCTCCTAAATAATAACAAGATTCTTCACTGCATTTCTTTTCGTTCAGAATGACAGTACTATTTCTAAGCCTGCCCAGTTGGCCCAAAATTCAATGGGATTGGTGGTTGCTCATAATCTTTAATTTCTCCATGTGCTTTTTCAAAGCGTTTCACATTTTCACCCAAGGCTTTCAATAATCTTTTTGCATGTTGGGGTGTTAAGATAATCCTGGATTTCACCTTGCTCTTCGGCGTTCCAGGCATGATACTTACAAAATCTACAACAAACTCTGATACCGAATGATTAATTATAGCTAAGTTGGAATAGATACCTTCAGCTATTTTTTCATCCAATTCTATATTGATCTGTCCCGGTTTAGGATTTTTATCTTCACTCATAATTTCTAATATTTTGTCTAAAATAAGAAAATCTGCATTCAATCGGCCGAAGCTTCAAAAAATGCAGATCTCTATTATTAATTTTCAAGGCTACTTTGCAGAAACTTCAAAAAATAAGGTTTAATTATAATTAACTTCTTTTTTTCTTTCCATCATTTCGTCGAATTCTTCTTTAGAACCAACTATAATGTTATCGTAAGCACGCATTCCAGTTCCCGCAGGGATCTTATGTCCAACAATTACGTTCTCTTTAAGACCTTCTAAGTAATCTATCTTACCGGCTACCGCTGCCTCATTCAATACTTTAGTAGTTTCCTGGAAGGAAGCTGCAGAGATGAACGATTTAGTTTGTAACGAAGCTCTAGTAATACCTTGAAGTATTGGAGTAGCTGTTGCATTAACTGCTTCTCTCGCTGTTGCAAGTTCTTTATCCTCTCTTCTTAAAGATGAATTTTCATCTCTAAGTTCGCGAATAGTTACTAATTGACCCGCTTTCAGTTTTGTAGAATCTCCAGCATTCTCGATAACCTTTAATCCAAATAATTTGTCATTTTCTTCAATGAAATCTGACTTATGAATCAATTGGTTCTCTAAGAAAATAGTATCTCCAGAGTCTACAATTCTTACTTTACGCATCATTTGTCTAACAACAACCTCAAAATGCTTATCGTTAATCTTCACACCTTGTAAACGATATACTTCTTGTACTTCGTTCACTAGGTACTGCTGAACAGCATTTGGTCCTTTTATGCTTAAGATATCTTCTGGAGTTATTGATCCATCAGACAATGGCATTCCTGCACGAACATAATCGTTTTCCTGAACAAGGATCTGGTTAGAAAGTTTCACTAGATACTTTTTAACTTCACCTAATTTAGACTCAACGATGATCTCGCGGTTACCTCTTTTAATTTTTCCAAAAGAAATTACACCATCAATCTCACTAACAACTGCAGGGTTAGAAGGGTTACGTGCTTCGAATAATTCGGTTACACGTGGAAGACCTCCTGTAATATCCCCAGCTTTAGAAGATTTTCTTGGAATTTTAACCAAGATCTTACCAACCTTGATCTTCTCATCTTTATCTACCATAAGGTGAGCCCCAACAGGTAGGTTATAAGAACGAATCACTTCATCTTTCTTACCTAGAATAAGTAAGGTAGGAATCATTTTTTTGTTCTTAGAATCTGAAATTACTTTTTCTTGGAATCCGGTTTGCTCATCTATTTCAACTTGGTAGGTATATCCTTGTTCGATGTTCTCATATTTGATTTTACCAGCAAATTCTGAAATGATCACCCCATTATAAGGATCCCATTGGCAAACAATATCATCAGGTTTAACAGTATCGCCATCTTTAACAAAGATCTGAGAACCATAAGGAATGTTATTTGTACTAAGTACCACTCCGGTTTTCTTATCTTTTACTTTAAGCTCTGAAGTTCTTGAGATAACGATATCAGTAATTGTTCCATCAGGACCTTCACCTTTAACAACCTTTAGATCTTCAATATCAGCAACACCACCATACTTAACAATAAGTTTGTTTTCTTCTGAAATGTTTCCTGCAATACCACCCACGTGGAAGGTACGTAGGGTAAGTTGTGTTCCCGGTTCCCCAATAGATTGAGCAGCAACAACACCTACAGCTTCTCCACGTTGCACCAATTTATCTGTTGCAAGGTTTCTACCGTAACATTTCACACAAATTCCTTTCTTAGCTTCACAAGTAAGAGCAGATCTTACTTCTACGCTAGCAATAGGAGCTTCGCTTATTTTCTTAACAGCACTCTCCATGATCTCACTTCCTGCAGAAACTAAAAGTTCTTCAGTTAATGGATTGTAAACATCATTCAAGGATATACGCCCTAAAATTCGTTCACCTAAAGATTCTACTATTTCGTCATTCTTTTTAAGTGGGGTAACTTCTACTCCTCTTAATGTTCCACAATCTTCTTCATTTACAATAACATCTTGCGAAACATCTACCAATCTACGTGTTAAGTAACCCGCATCGGCAGTTTTAAGTGCAGTATCGGCAAGACCTTTACGAGCACCGTGAGTTGAAATAAAGTATTCAAGAATTGAAAGACCTTCCTTAAAGTTAGATAAAATTGGGTTTTCAATAATTTCTCCTCCACCAGAGTTAGATTTCTTAGGCTTTGCCATCAAACCACGCATTCCGGTTAACTGACGGATCTGTTCTTTAGATCCACGCGCACCAGAATCAAGCATCATGTACACAGAGTTGAATCCTTGGTTATCCTCACGGATACGTTTCATAGCCAATTCTGTAAGTCCAGCATTGGTAGAAGTCCAAATATCAATAACCTGATTGTAACGCTCGTTGTTGGTAATAAGTCCCATGTTGTAATTACCAATGATTCCTTCCACCTGTTCGTTGGCTTCATCAATCATAGATTGCTTCTCTTCTGGAATAATAATATCACCTAAACTAAATGACAAACCACCTGTATAAGCGAATTTGTATCCTAAAGTTTTAATATCATCAAGGAAAGCAGCAGTTTCAGCAACACTAGTTACCTTTAATACTCTACCAATAATATCACGCAAAGATTTCTTAGTTAATACCTCATTGATGTATCCAGCTTTTGCAGGAACAGTTTCATTAAATAAAACTCTACCAGTGGTAGTTTCAATAATTTTCTTAACTAGTTCTCCATCTTCGTTTAGATCTTGAGTTCTAATTTTTATGGAAGCATTAAGATCTACCATTTTCTCGTTGAAAGCGATAATAACCTCTTCCGGTGAGTAAAAAGTAAGTCCTTCTCCTTTTATCTTCACATCATCTGTAGATACTCTTAGTTTGGTCATGTAGTAAAGACCAAGTACCATATCCTGAGATGGAACCGTAATTGGCGATCCATTTGCAGGGTTCAAGATGTTGTGAGAACCTAACATTAAAAGTTGAGCTTCCAAGATAGCTTCTGGTCCAAGTGGCAAGTGTACCGCCATTTGATCCCCATCAAAATCGGCGTTGAATGCCGTTGTTGCTAATGGGTGAAGTTGGATCGCTTTTCCTTCAATAAGTTTTGGTTGGAATGCCTGGATTCCTAAACGGTGAAGCGTAGGAGCCCTGTTCAATAATACAGGATGTCCTTTAAGAACATTCTCTAAAATATCCCAAACAACTGGTTCTTTTTTGTCTATGATCTTCTTAGCAGACTTCACAGTTTTTACAATTCCTCTTTCGATCAATTTTCTAATCACAAAAGGCTTGTAAAGTTCTGCAGCCATATCCTTAGGAATACCACATTCAAACATTTTTAATTCTGGTCCTACAACAATTACAGAACGAGCAGAATAATCCACACGCTTACCAAGTAAGTTCTGACGGAAACGCCCTTGTTTTCCTTTTAAGGAATCTGAAAGGGATTTTAATGGTCTGTTAGAATCTGTTTTTACTGCTGAAGATTTTCTTGTATTATCGAACAATGAATCTACAGATTCCTGTAGCATACGTTTTTCGTTACGAAGAATAACTTCTGGAGCCTTTATTTCCATTAATCGCTTTAAACGATTATTACGGATAATTACTCTACGATAAAGGTCATTTAAATCTGAAGTTGCAAAACGTCCACCATCCAAAGGCACTAAAGGTCTAAGTTCTGGAGGAGTAATTGGAATTACCTTCATGATCATCCATTCTGGACGGTTCTCTCTATTCTTGTTTGCATCACGGAAAGCTTCTACAACCTGAAGTCTTTTTAAAGCCTCCATTTTACGTTGTTTAGAAGTTTCGTTGTTAGCTTTATGTCTTAAGTCATAAGACAACTCGTCAAGATCGATTCTCTTTAAAAGTTCGATCAAACACTCAGCTCCCATTTTCGCGATGAATTTATTTGGATCTGCATCGTCCAAATAAAGGTTTTCTTGCGGAAGACTATCCAAAATATCAAGATATTCTTCTTCTGTTAGGAAGTCCATTTTCTTTAATACTTCACCTTCAGCATTCTTTGCAATACCTGCCTGGATCACTACGTAACGTTCGTAGTAAATAATCATATCCAATTTCTTGGAAGGAAGACCCAATAAGTATCCTATTTTGTTAGGTAAAGAACGGAAATACCAGATATGAGCAACCGGAACTACCAAATTGATATGTCCCACACGGTCACGACGTACTTTTTTCTCTGTAACTTCTACCCCACATCTATCACATACAATTCCTTTGTATCGGATTCTTTTATATTTTCCACAGGCACATTCGTAATCCTTAACAGGACCAAAAATTCGCTCACAGAATAACCCGTCACGCTCAGGCTTGTGCGTACGATAATTGATAGTTTCAGGCTTTAGAACTTCTCCTCTGGATTCCGCTAAAATGGATTCCGGGGAAGCTAAACCTATAGAGATCTTGTTAAACCTCTGTTCTGTACTCTTTTCATTACTTCTAGCCATAATCAATGCTATCTAATTATTGTGAAAATCCTGTTTTGAAGGTTGAGCACTTTCATACTCAACCTTGTAGAACAGTATATTATTCTTCTAATCTAATATCCAATCCTAATCCTTTCAATTCGTGCATTAACACGTTGAAAGATTCAGGTAGTCCCGGCTCTGGCATAGGCTCTCCTTTTACGATTGCTTCGTAAGTTTTAGCTCTACCAATCACGTCATCCGATTTTACGGTTAAGATCTCACGTAAGGTTGCAGAAGCTCCATAAGCCTCTAATGCCCAAACTTCCATCTCTCCAAAACGTTGACCTCCAAATTGCGCTTTACCACCTAATGGTTGTTGCGTAATAAGAGAGTACGGTCCTATAGAACGTGCGTGCATCTTATCATCAATCATATGTCCTAATTTCAACATATAAATTATACCTACAGTTGCAGCTTGATCAAATCTATCTCCAGTTCCACCATCATAAAGATATGTGTGTCCAAATCTTGGTACACCGGCTTCATCTGTTAATTCATTGATCTGGTCTAGAGTAGCACCGTCAAAAATTGGAGTAGCATATTTTCTACCTAATTTTTGTCCTGCCCATCCTAACACAGTCTCATAAATTTGACCAATGTTCATACGAGAAGGTACCCCAAGTGGGTTCAATACGATATCTACAGGAGTTCCATCTTCTAAGAAAGGCATATCTTCTTGACGAACGATACGTGCAACAATACCTTTGTTACCGTGACGTCCCGCCATTTTATCCCCAACTTTAAGTTTTCTCTTCTTAGCAACATAAATCTTCGCTAATTTGATAATTCCTGCAGGTAGTTCATCCCCAACAGAGATCGTAAATTTCTCTCTTCTTAAGTTTCCTTGAAGATCGTTTTCCTTGATCTTGTAGTTGTGAATAAGATCTGCAACTAATTTATTTAAATGATCGTCTGTAGTCCATGTACCTTGTGTAAGGTGCGTATAATCGTCTACCGAGTTTAACATTTTAAGGGTGTATTTCTTACCTTTTGGCATTACCTCTTCCCCTAAATCGTTCATTACTCCTTGTGCAGTTTTACCTCCAACAATTGCAAACAATTTTTCTACAAGTTCAGCTTTAAGAACATTGAATTTTGCATCATAGTTTTTCTCTAATGCAGTTACATCTTCTTTATCTTGAACTCTTTTACGCTTATCTTTTACAGCTCTTGCGAAAAGTTTCTTGTTAATAACAACCCCTCTTAATGATGGATGTGCTTTTAACGAAGCATCTTTTACATCTCCTGCTTTGTCACCAAAGATAGCACGTAATAATTTCTCTTCTGGAGTTGGATCACTTTCTCCTTTAGGAGTGATCTTTCCAATAAGAATATCACCAGGCTTCACTTCAGCTCCAATTCTAATCATACCGTTTTCATCCAAGTCCTTAGTGGCTTCTTCAGAAACGTTAGGAATATCATTAGTTAGTTCTTCGTTACCTAATTTGGTATCTCTAACTTCTAATGAATATTCATCTATATGAATAGAGGTAAATACATCTTCTCTAACAACTCTTTCAGAAATTACAATTGCATCCTCAAAGTTGTACCCTTTCCAAGGCATGAAGGCAACCTTCATGTTTCTACCTAAAGCTAGTTCCCCAGCTTCAGTAGCATATCCTTGACAAAGTACTTGTCCTTTAGTAACTCTATCTCCAACATTTACAATTGGTCTTAGGTTAATAGAAGTACCTTGGTTTGTTTTTCTAAATTTGATAAGGTTGTAAGTTTTAGAATCACTTTCAAAACTCACCATTCTGTCTTCTTCTGTACGATCGTACTTAATGGTAATTTTTTCAGCATCTACATACTCTACTTCCCCTTCACCTTCAGCATTGATCAATACACGAGAATCTGTAGCTACTTGTCTTTCAAGACCAGTACCAACAATAGGAGATTCTGCTCTTAATAAAGGAACCGCCTGACGCATCATGTTAGATCCCATCAATGCTCTGTTGGCATCATCATGTTCCAAGAATGGAATTAATGAAGCTGAGATTGAAGAGATTTGGTTTGGTGCAACATCTATATAGTGGATCTCTTGTGGATCTACTACCGGGAAGTCACCTTCCATACGTGCAATAACCTTATCCGTATTTATAGTACCATCATCTTTTAAAGGAATGTTGGCCTGTGCAATCTTTTTGTTCTCTTCTTCTTCTGCACTTAAATAAATAGGTGTTTCAGAAAAATCGATCTTAGCATTATTCACCTTACGGTAAGGAGTTTCAATGAATCCCATGCTGTTCACTTTTGCAAATACAGAAAGTGAAGAGATAAGTCCAATGTTTGGTCCTTCTGGAGTTTCAATAGGACAAAGTCTTCCGTAGTGAGTATAGTGAACATCTCGTACTTCAAACCCTGCTCTTTCTCTTGAAAGTCCACCTGGTCCTAATGCAGATAATCTACGTTTGTGTGTAATCTCTGCTAATGGATTTGTTTGATCCATGAACTGAGATAATTGGTTGGTACCAAAGAATGAATTAATTACAGAAGACAAAGTCTTTGCATTAATCAAATCTATTGGAGTAAACACTTCATTATCACGAACGTTCATACGCTCACGAATAGTACGTGCCATACGTGCCAAACCAACACCAAACTGCTGAGAAAGTTGTTCTCCTACTGTTCTAACACGACGGTTAGATAAGTGATCGATATCATCTATCTCTGCTTTAGAGTTAATTAATTCTATTAAATATTTTACGATGGTAATAATATCTTCTTTGGTAAGCACTTGCTTATCCATTCCAATATCAAGACCAAGTTTTTTGTTCATTCTGTATCGACCTACTTCTCCTAAAGAGTAACGTTGGTCTGAGAAGAACAATTTATCTATAATACCACGAGCGGTTTCCTCATCTGGCGGTTCTGCATTACGTAACTGACGGTAGATATGCTCAACAGCTTCTTTTTCAGAGTTTGTTGGATCTTTT
>TARA_R100001369_G_scaffold31230_2_pt1 | contig 33390 bp, 32 predicted proteins | sample TARA_R100001369 | Tara Oceans TARA_R100001369 (sample SAMEA2621528) | marine metagenome | biome: marine biome (ENVO:00000447); feature: surface water layer (ENVO:00002042); material: "saline water (ENVO:00002010), including plankton (ENVO:xxxxxxxx)" | depth 5 m
GTACTGCGGCTTTTTCAGTATTCCAGACCTCTTCCAGTTCTTCATATTTACGCTCTTGCTCATCAAGCTCGTCGTGCAGGATTTCTAAGCGTTTTTTGCTCGCATCATCCTTTTCTTTTTGTAGCGCCTGACGCTCAAGCTTCAACTGAATAATGCGGCGCTCCAGACGATCCAAATCCTCCGGCTTAGAGTCAATTTGCATACGAATACTTGATGCCGCCTCGTCAATTAAGTCGATGGCTTTATCCGGCAGTTTACGGTCACTGATATAGCGATGCGATAAAGACGCCGCCGCAACAATGGCCGGGTCCGTGATTTCTACCGAATGGTGTAATTCGTAACGCTCTTTCAAACCACGCAAAATAGCTATGGTGTCTTCCACATTCGGTTCTTCCACCAGAACTTTCTGGAAGCGTCGTTCCAGCGCTGCATCTTTCTCAATATACTGGCGGTATTCATCCAGAGTAGTAGCGCCAACACAATGTAGCTCGCCACGAGCCAGGGCCGGCTTCAACATGTTACCGGCATCCATTGCACCATCCGCTTTACCGGCACCGACCATGGTGTGCATCTCGTCAATGAACAAAATAATGCGGCCTTCCTCTTTAGAAAGCTCGGTTAATACAGCTTTGAGCCGCTCCTCAAATTCACCACGGAATTTCGCACCCGCTAATAACGCGCCCAAGTCCAGAGACAATACCCGTTTATGCTTTAAACCTTCGGGTACTTCACCGTTAACGATGCGCTGGGCCAGACCTTCGACAATGGCGGTTTTACCAACACCCGGTTCACCAATAAGAACCGGATTATTTTTTGTGCGGCGCTGCAATACCTGAATCGTCCGGCGAATTTCTTCATCACGACCAATAACAGGGTCAAGCTTGCCTTGCTCCGCACGTTCGGTTAAATCTATGGTGTACTTATCCAATGCCTGGCGCTTATCTTCGGCATTAGGGTCATCCACTTTTTCGCCATCTCGAATATCGTTAATGGCTTTTTCCAGCGCTTCGCGTTTTATGCCCTGCTGACGGAAAATATCGCCCAACTTGCCTTTATCTTCCGTCGCAGCCAATAAAAATAGCTCAGACGAAATGTACGAATCATTTCGTTTCTGCGCGTATTTATCGCACAGGTTTAAAAGTTGAGCTGTGTTCTGCGATAACTGAACGTCACCGCCGGTGCCCTCAACCTGAGGTAAGGCGTCCAGGGCTTTCGACAAGTTTGCTCTGAACTGGGGAATGTCCACGCCTAGCATAGTAAATAAAGGGCGCACTGAGCCACCATTTTGATCCAACAGTGCCTGCATTAAATGGACGGGTTCTATAAATTGATGGTCACGTCCCAGAGCAATTGACTGAGCATCGGCAATCGCCATCTGAAACTTACTGGTAAATTTATCGTGTCGCATCGGTACTTCCTCACTTAATTCTTTCGTTAAGTTAAATGTGGGTACTTTTTGCGCATTTTCAAGTGATTAAAATTAATTTCGCCAAATAATTGACGCAAATCTAGCTGCAGCTTTCTCCTTGCGCCAGGAGTACCAGTTTCGGTTATTAAGAACAGTACATTCGCTGCTTTTGGTTATAGCCTCAACACCCGCGCGCAAACACTCGTCCGCTGCAATTGAGGCTAAATCGGCTAACCATTTACCGGAGTGAGAAAGAAAATATTCTGCATTAGATGAATGACGAACAACGAACCTGTCTCGTACATCATCACCTACTTCAAAAGCCGAAGCGCCGATAGACGGTCCTATCCAAATTCGAAGTTGAGCCGCCGGAGTTTTAAAGCTTGCCAGAGCATTTTGTAATACCCCGTCGGCTAAACCTCGCCAGCCGGCGTGCACGGCTGCAATTTCTTTTCCGTCATTGGAGCAACAAAGAACAGGCAGACAGTCTGCGGTTAAAACTGCACAAACACTCTGGGGTAGGTCACTATAGGCAGCATCCGCAACAGCGGACTTAAAAGGCCAACGCAAAACCCTATTGGTATGTTGCTGCTGCAACCAGGTAACCGCAGTTGGCAACTTGAGTGAGCGCTGCAACTGTCGGCGACGCAGAAGAACAGCCGCAGGATCGTCTCCCACATGCACCGCCAGGTTTCCAAAAGCTCTGGTGGTCACTGCCGCATGAACATTCGGCGGCAGCTCCCAGTCAGGAACGATAATGCCGTCATGCTGACTTGAAACGTTCATGATCAACACGCAGTTCTTCAATTAGATATTGAAAATCGGTTGGCCGCGGAACATTAAACTCCAGCCAGTCGCCGGTAATTGGATGATGTAAGCCCAGAGATGCAGCATGTAACGCCTGGCGGTTAAACCCTCGCAAAGTTTGTAATAGACGATCTTCAGCCTGTTTGGGCGGACGTGGACGACCACCATAGGTTAAATCACCGACTAAGGGGTGGCGAATATGCGCCATATGCACACGAATCTGGTGAGTTCTGCCGGACTCTAGACGCAGACGAAGTAATGTATGCGCTCTGTAACGATCCAGCACACGATAATGTGTAACTGCTGCCTTGCCAGACTGCACCACCGCCATATGCGTGCGTTTTGTCGGATGCCGACCGATAGGTTGATCAACCATGCCGCCGGCAGTCATTACGCCATTACAGACCGCTTCATATTCGCGGGTAATGTCCCGATCCTGCATCATTGATACTAATTGCGTTTGTGCAGGCACGTTACGCGCAACAACCATCAGCCCGGTAGTGTCTTTATCTAAGCGATGAATAATACCCGCCCGCGGCACCAAATCGAGCTGTGGATCGTAATGCAACAAACCATTAAGTAGGGTTCTGTCAGGCGCTCCTGCACCGGGATGGACAACTAAGCCCGCAGGCTTGTTGATGACCAGAATATCCTCATCTTCATAAACGATATCCAGTTCCACCGGCTGTGCTTCGTGCCGCTCCTCCCCCTCAATTTCTGCGTCCACTGCAACTAAAGCACCGGCAACCACCTTTTCTCGCGGTTTCTCGATGACTTTTGTGTCAATGGTCACTTTTCCATCAGTTATCCAGCTTTTTAAGCGAGACCTTGAGTAGTCGGGGAACAACTCTGCAAGTGCCTGGTCTAATCTTTTTCCAGCCAGAGACTCGGTAACAATGGCTTCTAATTCAATGCTTTTGTTCATATATTGGGTTTCGACTGTCAAAGCCTTTACGGCTGCGTTAGAATGCAAGAATATGCTAGTGTAACGGTTTGCCGGTGCAGCGCCAAAAAAATAAAGGGAATCCTTCATAATATGTTTAGTAATAAGTTAAGCCGAAGCCTCGTTTTATCATCGGTTCTGGGATTAATGTTAGCGGGTTGTTCAAGCCAGTCGGAAGAAGAGCAAGTTGCGAAAACACAAGTCGAAGCCATGTATGAGCAGGCTCAGGAGAGTATGGCTAATGGTAATTTGAATTTGGCGCAGGAGCAATTATCCGGCCTGAACAAGCGTTACCCTTTTGGTCCTTTTGCCCATCAAATTCAGCTAGACCTTATTTATCTGCATTATAAACTCGATAATACAGATGAAGCTTTAGCCGCGATTGATCGTTTCATCAGCCTCAACCCAAATCATAAAGATGTCGATTATGCACTCTATATGCGTGGGCTGGTTAATCAGCGTGCGGAGCACAACGCTATACATAATCTGGCTGGCGTTGACCGCTCTGACCGGGACTCATCTATGGCGGAAGAAGCGTTTAAAGATTTCGCTGAGTTAGTTCGCAAGTACCCGAAAAGCGAATACGCTGCAGATGCTAAGAAGCGTTTAATTGCATTAAAAAGCCGTTTAGCTAAAAAAGAACTGGCTATCGCTCAGTACTATATGGAGCGTCAGGCATACTTAGCAGCAGCTAACCGCGGCCGGTATGTATTAGAGCACTTTTCAGATACACCGGAAGTAGAGAATGCCTTAGCGATAATGGTAGAAAGTTATGATCAACTGGAACTGCCCGAACTGCGTGAAGACGCAATGAAGGTGCTGAGAGCAAACTTTCCTGAGAATCAGTTAGTCTCAGCCCGCTAGTTTCTTTCAACGAATGGCGCGGTAGCTTATACCGCGTCCTCGTTTTCCTCTCCGGTACGAATACGAATAACACGTTCAATTTCGGTAATGAAAATTTTCCCATCACCAATTTTCCCAGTTTGAGCTGTTTCCATAATGGCTTCAATACAACGCTCAACTTCGCTATCCGCAACCACCACTTCCAGTTTTACCTTTGGTAGAAAATCGACCATGTACTCCGCGCCGCGATAAAGTTCGGTATGGCCTTTCTGACGACCAAAGCCTTTTACCTCTGACACAGTCATACCGGCAATGCCGACTTCCGACAGCGCTTCGCGCACGTCGTCCAACTTAAACGGCTTAATAATGGCTTCAACTTTTTTCATCAGTATTTGTCCTATTGACCTTGTCGCTGTAATTCATGGCGATAGTGACTGGTAATAGGGTAACGACGATCTTTACCAAAGTTACGAGGTGTTACTTTAGGCCCGACCGCAGATTGGCGACGCTTGTATTCATTCAAGTCGACCAGGCGAACCACCCGGCGCACGTCCTCCTCTGTAAATCCGGCTGCGATAATATCGGTTACCGACCAGTCTCTCTCTACATACAATGCCAGAATGCGATCTAAATCGCTATAGTCCGGCAGGGAATCAGAATCCACTTGATCTGGTGCGAGTTCAGCAGAAGGCGGTCTGTCTATAACCCTTTGAGGTATGCAGGCGCCCCGCGTATTGCGAAACTCAGCTAATTGATAAACCAGCAATTTGGGAATGTCTTTAATAGGCGCAAAACCGCCGCACATATCACCGTATAAGGTTGCATAACCCACCGCCATTTCGCTTTTATTGCCTGTAGCCAGCACCAGCGAACCGGTTTTATTCGATAAGGCCATAAGCAATACACCGCGGCAGCGGGACTGCAGGTTTTCCTCGGTGGTATCGGTTTCAGTCTCACCGAATAACGGTCCCAACTGAGTCATAAACTCATTAAACATGGGCTCAATTGGCACGACGTCGTAGCGAACACCTAAGGTATCGGCTTGTTTCTCGGCGTCTTCCAGACTCATATCTGAAGTATAGCGGAACGGCATCATCACCGCGTGAACCTTATCAGCTCCCAGCGCGTCGCTTGCTATTGCCAAAGTTAATGCCGAATCGATACCACCTGACAAACCCAATGCAACGCCGGAGAAGCCATTCTTGGTCACATAGTCACGCACCGCCAGCACCAAAGCGTCATAAACATGAGCCAGATCATTTTGCTCGGCATGTGCCTCAAAACCGGCACAACGGATACCTTTGTCTTCGTAAGTTACAGTTGCCGTGGTCATTTCACAGTGCGGTAACTCGGCGACCAACTCACCTTCGGCATCTAAAACCAGTGAATGGCCATCGAACACCAGTTCATCCTGCGCACCGCAATTATTCAAATACAAAATGGGTTTGCCGGCTTCTGCCACACGCTGCTTCAACACACCTAAGCGTTGTTCGTGCTTGTTTAACTCATACGGGGAAGCATTAATTGAAAGCACCAGATCAATGTCGTCGTCCAGTAATTGTTGTAACGGTTGCGGATGCCACAAGTCTTCACAAATTTGTAAGCCAATGCGCACGCCCTGCCATTCAAACACCTGACTCTGATGGCCCGGAATAAAGTAGCGTTGCTCATCAAAAACACCGTAATTGGGCAAACGCTGTTTAAAGTAGCGATGCAGGCATTCCCCGCGATGTAGCACGGACATTGCGTTGAAAAGCTCTCCGCCAACAGCCTGAGGGTGACCAACAATAACTACACAATCTGAAGCTGCTGCGCTGATTTGCTCTACGGCGTTATCCACCGCCTGATGTAAGTCATCGCGGAATAATAAGTCTTCCGGCGGATAACCCGTAATAGCCAGCTCAGGGAACACAATAATGTCGTGTTGCTCACCCTGCTCACGCAGCGTCTTTAAAATTAGGGCGGTGTTGTTGTGAATGGCACCAACCGTAAAGTCCAGCTGTGCCAGGCACAAAGAAAGTTTAGCCATAACTGCTTAGTCCAAATTTGCCACTGCCGATATCGGCACGAATGGTGGCGAATGATATAGCAGCCCGTCTTATCGCGCAAATTATGCGAGTCTAATGACGTCGTAATTCGGCTGGTTAGTAACGTAAATCGTCCGGAATATCTTTATCCATAGGAGGTTTTTTCGGACGTTTCGCCTGTCCTTTCTTAAACATTCGTAATTGATATACGTATGCAAGAATCTGTGCCACGGCCACGAACAAGCCTTTCGGGATTTCTTTTTCCAGCTCGGTGGTATGATAAATTGAGCGGGCAAGCCCCGGCGAAGCAACCAGCGGAATTTCATATTCCAGAGCAATTTCACGAATTTTTGCAGCGGTTTCATCGGTTCCTTTAGCGAGAAGAACCGGCGCCTGCGCGCCACCATCATCGTATTTCAACGCGACAGCGTAGTGCGTCGGGTTCGTGACAACAACATCGGCCTTAGGTACTTCCTGCATCATTCGACGGTTTGCCATTTCCATTTGCAGGCGACGAATACGCCCTTTCACTTCAGGACTCCCCTCAGTGTCTTTATGTTCGTCCTTGACTTCCTGCTTACTCATTTTTAAGTCTTTATTGTGTTTCCATACCTGAAAGGGAGCATCAATAACGACGATAAGGAATATCGATAAACACAACAGTAAGAACATCCATAGCAGGGTGTCCAGCGCGTTCCCAATCATGGTCGGCATCTGTCCCATAGACATTTGCAGAATATCGACAAATTTCCACTTAAGCAGAAAGTATGCAGAAACAGCTACCACCATAAACTTAGCTATGGCTTTTATCAGCTCCACCAACGCCTGAACACCAAACATCCGTTTAAATCCATTAAGCGGATTCATCCGGTTAAATTTAGGTGCCATTGCCTGAGCGGAAAAGTTAATGCCACCCAACCAGCTGTTTCCAAGGAAGGTAAACACAACGATAAAGGCAAAAATGGTCAGTATTGGCCAGAGTATTTCACCAAAGGCAATGGCAAAGGCTTCATACATTTTGCTGGTGTCAAACGCGTGCTGTCGGTCAAGCGTAAACATAATTTCAAAAACGTTACGCACGCCCTGGTACAGCGCCCCACCGAACCAGAAAAACGAAACTGCGGCACTCACCAATACAAAGCCGGTTCCCATTTCTTTGGAGCGAGCAATTTGGCCTTTATCGCGGGCTTGCTGTTTTCGTCGCTCCGTGGGGTCTTCTGTACGTTCCTGATCAGTCTCAGCCATGCTTACTGCCCTTTGTCAGAGAAAGTCGATTTAAGCACATTGACTACCCAATATCTCGCACATGGTTTGTACCACCCGCGCCCATTGGTTTTCGAAGTGGAAAATAAAGCCCCCCATGGTTAGCCACACAACCACTAATCCACTGACCATAGTAATAGGAAAACCAATAGCAAAAATGTTCAGCTGTGGAGCCGCCCGGGTCATAACCCCAAAGCTTAAGTTAATTAGCAGCAACGCAATGACCCCCGAAAGCATCGCCGTTAACGCCGCCGAGAACATGTAAACGCCCCACTCCGCAACCGCAAATAAAGCGTCGGCATCCAACCCGGTCATACCCACAGGTATTGCGTCAAAACTGGCAACAACCATATGAATCATTAATAAATGCCCGTCGAACGCGAGAAAAACCAGACTGGCTAACATTAAAAAGAACTGTGCAATAACCGGCACTTGCTGGCCGTTGGTGGGGTCAACCATAGAGGCGAAACCCAAACCAATTTGCATGGCAATAATTTGGCCACCCAGAACAAATGTTTGCAGGAACAAAATGGAAAGCAACCCTAAGGCAACCCCAATAACGACTTGCTGCGCTGTAACTAAGAAACCGCCTACCGACATCATTTCAACGCCCGCATTAATTTCCGGCAAAGCAGGTGAAACGGCCATAATAATGGCAAGAGATAAAAAGATTTTGACGCGGGAGTTCACTATGGTGCCGGAAAACAGTGCCATACTCATGATCATTGATGACACCCGTGTTAGCGGCCACAGGTGTTGTTCCAACCACTCGAGCAGAACAGAAGTCACCAGATCCATTAGCCGACCACTTCAGGTATCCGGTTAAACATTTCGATAGTGAAGTCCATTACGGTTTCAGTCAGGAAGTGTCCACCAAGACCAATAACGGCAAGAGTGACAAGTAGGCGGGGCAGAAAGCTTAAGGTTTGCTCGTTGATAGAGGTAGCTGCCTGGAAAACCGCAACGACCAGACCCACTAAAAGTCCGGGAATAATTATAAAAGCCACCATAATCACTATGGTTTTCAAAGCTTCCTGAAAAATGTCGAGAAACATTTCCGGTGACATATTGCCTCCTAAACCCCGAAACTTCCGGCCAGGGTACTCATGGTTAAACTCCAGCCATCAACCAGCACGAACAACATGAGTTTAAACGGCAGCGATACGATCATGGGCGACAGCATCATCATACCCATGGCCATGAGAACGCTGGCGACCACCAAATCAATAATCAAAAACGGAATAAACAGCATGAAGCCTATTTGAAAGGCGGTTTTGAGCTCGGAAGTTATAAAGGACGGAATAAGCACCGACATAGGCACGTCCTCCGGCTCTTGCACGCCCTCGGTTCCTGATATTTCGACAAAGGTTTCTAAATCGGTTAAGCGTGTTTGCGCCAGCATAAAGGCTTTTATCGGCGCTTTTGCTCTGTCGACCGCCTCCATCGACTGTATCTCTTCATTTAAGTAGGGTTGTAACGCTTTGTCATTTATTTCGTTTAAAACCGGCGTCATGATGAAAAAGCTTAAAAACAGCGCAATGCCCAGTAGCACCTGATTAGAAGGCGACTGTTGCAGACCGATGGCCTGACGCAGAATAGCTAAAACGATAATAATTCGGGTAAATGAGGTCATCATAATGACCATAGCGGGAATGAAGGTCAGCGCCGTCATTATCGCCAAAATTTGCAGCGTTACAGAGTACTCTTCACTACCATCGGGGTTTGTTTTTACCGTAACCGCAGTAAGATCCTGCCAGGCGAAAGCCTGCTCAGGCAGCAAACACAACACGGCTAAAATACAAAGCAGCAACCAGCGGTTCATTGTTCTTGTTTTCCTTCCAGGTTGATATCGCCTGGCAACTCTTTCAGGCATTCTATGCGTTGCTGAGTGACACCAAGTAACAATTTCTGCCCCCCAACATCCACAATGACCAGCCGCTCTTTAGGCCCTAAAGACACGCTACTCAGTACTTTCAGACCAGATGCGCCCTGAAACTTGAGGTTAAAGCGTTTTAACAGCGAGGCTAAAACCACAATCACCGCTAAAACGGCAAAAAGCGCCAAAACCATGGCGCCTATGTCATTGCCTGAAATAATGCCAGCTTTCTCTTCCGCCTTGGCAGCAGAGGGCAACAGCACCAAACTAGCGAAGCTTACGAATACGTTCAATCTGACTAATAACATCGGTTAAGCGTATCCCGAATTTATCATTAACAACAACCACCTCGCCATGCGCAATCAAGGTGCCGTTAACCAGTACATCCAGTGGTTCACCGGCAACACGTTCCAGTTCCACCACAGAGCCCTGGTTCAATTGCAGCAAATTACGAATGCTAATTTGGCTACGACCCACTTCCATAGAAATGGTAACAGGAATATCGAGAATGGCGTCGAGCTTGCGCTTTTCTTCCTCGGTTACCGGCTTATCTTCACTCAGTTCTTCGAGTTCAGCGGTCTGCACGTTATCCATACCAGAATGACTGGACGACTTTCCTGCGCCTTCACCGGCTCCTGATTCGCCACTTTCTTCATCTTCAGCAGCTTCCTGTTCAGCCATTGCTGCTTCCCAGTCATCCATATCTTTATCATCGTTACTCATGTTGCAACCTCACTTTCTCAAGCAGCAATTATTATAAATCAATATCTTCTTCTAACTGTTGTAACTCGGCATCACCACCAATTCGGCGGCCTCCACGAGTCAACATATGAATATCCGACTTCACGGTTTCAGGGCGTTTAATCTTCTCTGAAATTTTCAAAGCGACATTGTCTCTTGAACGCCCCATTTTCGCATGGAAAGTCGGTAAATCTTCAATTAGTACGGTTAAGTCGTCTGGCAACTCAAGCGGAATAACATCGCCTTCGCGCAAATCCATCACCTCACGTAACGACATTTCGGTTTGCGCCAGTTTGGCAATCATTTCCACCGGAACATCCATAATCTCGTCACGTAACGCTTTACTCCAGCGCATATCGGTGTCTTCTTTATCCGACTGCACACCGGCATCCAACAGCTCGCGAATGGGCTCCAGCATGGAGTAAGGCAATGCAATGTGGAAATCTCCCCCGCCACCATCTAGCTCAATATGAAACGAACTAATAACGATAACTTCGGTTGGGCTAACAATGTTCGCCATGGCCGGGTTAACTTCCGAGTCTAAATACTCAAAGCCCACGTCCATGACCGGAGCCCAGGCTTCTTTGTAATCTTCAAATACCAGCTTCAGCAACATTTGAATGATGCGGCGCTCAGTCGGCGTAAATTCACGGCCTTCAATTTTTGCATGATAGCGACCATCGCCACCGAAAAAGTTATCGACCAGAATAAAGACTAAACGTGCCTCCATAGTGATTAGTGCCGTTCCTTTAAGCGGGCGGAAACGCACCATGTTTAAACTGGTCGGTACGAACAATGTATGCACGTACTCACCAAATTTAATCATCTGGACACCGTTAATAGACACTTCTGCGGTGCGGCGCATCATGTTAAACAAGCTGACCCGCATATGGCGGGCAAAACGCTCATTAACAATTTCCAGCGTTGGCATACGCCCACGAACAATTCTATCTTGCGACGAAAAGTCATAGTCGAGCGCATCCGCAGAGGCGGATTCTTTCTCTGTGTCCTCTTCTTCAACGTCATCAACACCATGTAAAAGCGCGTCAATTTCGTCTTGAGATAGTAAGTCACTCACAGCCATAATAGCTCACTTATTGCATTACCAAGCTGGTAAATAAAACCTGTTCAACAACCGGTTTCCCGGTTACTTCTTCGAGCGCAGAACGAACTTCAGTCAAAGCCAGTTCACGTAACTGACCTTTACCCTCGGCTGTTTTTAACCTGTCAGCCGTGGTTGAGGAAAACACCTCATGCAGCGTGCCTTCAATTAACGGAATATGCTTTTTCGCCAGTTCTTCACTCTCTTCGCCGCGCACCATTAACTGCGCTTTAATTTGTACTGTTCGCTCACGTGAGTCACCCGGGACAATGAAAACGAAAGGCCGGGGCATACCAACATAAAGTGCATTGCCAATTTCCGGGCGTGGCGATGATGACGGTGCCGCTGCGCTGCTCATACCATTTTCGGCAGCAGCTGATTCACCCTCAGACGAGCCACCGAATAGCCACAACACCAGGACTACGGTAATAATTAAAACAATACCGATACCACCGAAGATAATCAGTTTTTTCTTCTTACCACCGGTCTGCTCTTCAGTTTGTTCCGTATCGTTGTTGTCTTTATCTTCTGCCATGCTCAATTTCCTGTATTACCGCCCACCGACAGTTACTATAGCTTGATAGCCGCTTTAGATATACCGTTTCAGACATAGAAATCGACTTGTCCATCAGCAAGCACCCGGCCTTCTTCTAAAGCTATTTCGCCCTCAACAGCCCAGTCTTCCGCATCATGAGATCCTCCGGCTTGCCCGCCAGCGGTGCGCCCGCCTTCTTTGCTTTGCTCTCCAACCTGGGTATCAGCTAAATTGATGCCTTGCTGCTCCAGCATTTCGCGTAATCGCGGCATGGTCGTCTCTAACGCATCTCGAGCCTGTTGTGTCTGGGCCTGAAACTGCACTGATGCCTGCTCACCGCTCATGTTAACGCGAATGTGAACACTACCAAGTTCCGGCGGATCCAGACGAATATCCGCACGTTGGATATTCCTGCTCATCATAATATTGATGCGTTCCTGCAATTTTTGCGACGCTTCCGTTTGCTGCAAGTCTAATGGACGTTGCAATGCCTGCAAAGTATTAGCCTGACTGGATTCATTCGCAGCTACAGTTCCCTGCGCGGTTGACACCATTTGCCCCTGAATGGCCCGGGCCGCACTGGCGTCAACTAAAGCGTCGGTGTTATTCCGAAAGACTTGTCCCTGCTGACCCGCATCGGCTACCTTTGTTTCTGCTTCAACAGCTGTATTCACAGAAGCAGCTTTAGTCGTTTGCTTGCCGTCATCGCTTTTAGCACCAATATCGCCAGAACCAGCTTTTTCTTTACCGGCTTTAACGTCTGTTGCTGTAATAACCGACTCTGACGCCTTACCCTCTACCGACTTTTCACTCAGTCCTGTACGGCCTTTTAATAATTGCCTTACTTCAGCCAATAATTGCTCAGCTTTAGCCGACTGTTCCTGAGTCAAAGCCTGAGGTTTATCTGCGCCGCCATTTTGGCTGGCTAAAATTTTGCGTAACTCGGCAGTAAACTGCTGCAGTTTCTTTTGCTCCGCTAAACTCAACTCACTACTTTCGCCTTTCGCTTGTTGTGCGGAAACCTGCTGCTCTAGTTGCTTAAGCAAATTTGTTAATTCTTCAGCACTTTGCGGCTTGCCTGAATTTTTGTCCGGAGATGCAGACAATTGAGCCAGCACAAGCTCTGCAGCCTCATTCAAAGCCTGAGTTAACGCTTTTTCATTACCTACTAATAACTTATCAGCATCGGCTTTCGGCAATAGCGGTTCAAGCAAATTAACTATGAACTTACCGGCATCTTCAACGGCACTTTCAGTGCCTTCGCCCTGCTCTGCGGCCTGGATCAACTGTTGAAGCTTTGCCTGCAGTGCCTGTTTATCGCTATCGGTCATGCCGGCCAGCAGCTCATCGGCAAATTTCTGCCGCTCGGCATCGGTCATAACGGCATCGCCCTCGCCTTCATCGGCAGAATCCAGCTTAGCCATTAAAGCTTCCAGCATTTCCGCCAGTTGCTCATCTGTCATTTTTAGTTCGCCATCGCCCGCAGCAAGATCAATCTCGTCACTAACCACGGTTTCGCCTTCAGAGCTAACTTCAGCACTTTCCTGCTTCATTTGCTGCAACAATTCCCATAAATTTCGGGTCACCGGCTCGCCAATATTTTTGCGTTCAATGTCTTTGCCTTCAACCTCACCTTCACCGTCATTACCGGCTTTCTGGTAAGCTTCAATTTTGGCGGCCAGTTGTTGCAGCTCTTTATCGCCACTATTTTGTTGTAGCATCAGCCGCGAGAACTCACCGCTATCACCATCGGTGCTCTTTAATGAAAGATCGTTACCTTTACCAATACGTGCAAAGTTGTCGGCAGACTCGGTTAAATTAAGCAGCTGTTGCATAGTTTTATTCCTGAATTAAGTGCTTATTGACGCCTTGCTTAATAATACTTCGCAATGCGCTTGCGCTATTTTCAATAGCTGAGCAAACAATATCTAGTAAGTATCTAAGCAAATTTCGTTCCAACTATTTTCTGGCGCGAATAAAACGCTGGCTGCTAAAATCGTCCAGATTATTTTGTTCTTTTCTGGCTTCTGCTATTTGCTCACGCTTGCGCTTTTCTTTTATTAAAAAATCTATCGACTCGCGCTTGCGACGCTGCGCCAGCCAACGATCTTTGCGCTGTTGTAACACTTGCTGCAACTTAATAATATCGTGATGCAACTGTTCAACACCTTCATCTAATTTACCGACAAATGCGTGATACTGCCCTACCTGAATTGAGGCAATCCCGCTTTGCCCGCGATGCTGCAACTGATTTAAGTAGTCGAGTCGATATTTTGACATACCGTCCAGGCGCATCTGTTGCTCCTGGACCTGTTGCTGTACCTGAGAGAAATCCTGTGCGGCTTTATCTTCGCGCCTCTGTTCCAACTCCAGTAACATTTCCAATTGTGCCAACTCAGCCATAAATTACATGCCCGCTGACTGTTTCTGCTTCGGATTGACTAGCTGATTAAGCAGCAACAAGCTTTCATCATAGTTCACAACTTCCCGCATTTTCTGTTGCAAAAACATACTTACTCGCGGCTGCATTGCAATAGCCTGATCGATAGCCGGGTCACTTCCGCGGGTGTATGCGCCAATGGAAATCAAGTCGCGATTGCGACGGTAACTTGAGTACCACTGTCTAACTTTAATCGCCTGTTGCATATGCTCTTCCGAAACAACCTGTGGCATAACCCGGCTAATAGAAGCTTCAATATCAATTGCCGGATAATGACCGCTGTCGGCCAGTTCCCGGTTCAGTACAATATGTCCGTCCAGTATTGCTCTCGCGGAGTCCGCAATAGGATCCTGCAAATCGTCGCCCTCGGTCAGAACCGTATAAAACGCGGTCACAGAACCTTGTCCGTCGCCGCCATTACCGGCTCTTTCGACCAATGCTGGCAACTTAGCAAAAACAGAAGGCGGATAACCTTTGGTTGCCGGTGGTTCACCCACAGCAAGGGCAATTTCCCGTTGCGCCATGGCGTAACGAGTCAGTGAATCCATTAACAGCAACACATTCAGACCCTGGTCACGAAAATATTCGGCAACCTGAGAGGCCGTTTCACAACCACGTAAACGAATAAGCGGCGACTGGTCTGCCGGCGCTGCTATTACAACCGCTTTTTCACGGCCTTCCTCACCGAGGATTTCTTCTATAAACTCTTTTACTTCCCGGCCACGTTCGCCTATCAGGCCAACTACAATCACATCCGCCGTGGTACCGCGAGTCATCATGCCCAACAGCACACTTTTACCCACGCCACTACCGGCAAACAGCCCCATTCGCTGCCCCTGCCCCACGGTTAAGCAGGCATTAATAGCCGTTACTCCAACATCCAGCGGCTGCTTCACCTGACGTCGGTTCAGTGGGTTCATGGGTTTGCTTCGGTAGGTTTTTCCGTCAGAAAAAATGGGGCCTTTATCATCAAGGGGCTCGCCACGAGCATCAATAACACGACCCAGCAGCTCCATACCCAGCGGCAATTGATTCTTGCGGTTTAGTGGACGAACTCTGGCTCCGGGAATAACGCCATGAGCGTCTTCGGTGGGCATTAAGTAACTGATGTTGCCTTCAAACCCCACCACTTCGGCTTCAATATCACCACTGTCAGCCTCAACCGCTACGCTTGACCCCACAGGAGCACGACAGCCAACAGCCTCAAACATTAAACCAACCACGCGGGTAAGATAGCCCGACACAGCCACTGATGGCTTTTGGATACGCTCACGTTTTTTGCGTAGTTGTTTCACTAACTGCTCAGAAGCGCTCATGGGTTAACCTTTTAATTTGGAGAACACATCTTCCATACGGCTGGTCAGGGTGTAATCTATGGTGGAGCTTTCTGTAGTAACCCGGCAACCGCCGCGTTCCAGTAAATCGTCTTTATTAAGCAGCCAGCCTTTTTCTTTCAGTTCGTCTTCGCTGAATGTACTTTGCAAAATAGCTAAGTCTTCTTCATTCAGATGAATAATGACTCGCTGATCAGTAACCGGTAAGACCGCAATAGCTTCGCGCACGGCTTTTACGATGAGTTCTTTTGAATTAGCAGCGAAATCCAGACAGATGACCCGCGTCAGCTCAGTGACCATATCAATCAACTCGTCCTGAACCGCTTCGGTAATACGTTCATTCGGATGAGACAAACTCTGCAGCAAAACTCTTAACTGCTGCTGTTGCTCCTGCATGGCTTCTTTACCAGCTTCAACACCCTGCTGTTCACCGGCTTCAAAACCGTCTTTTTTACCAGCTTCGTAACCTTCGTCATAGCCTTTCTTAAGGCCTTCATTGCGGCCTTCGTCAAAACCTTCTTTATGGCCTTCTTCGCGTGCGGCCTGGCGAATTTCTTCCAATTGTTCTGCGGTCAGAGGCTTAAGCTCTTCTTCCTGTTCGTTGTCCGCTTCCGGCGGCTCATATTGCCAGCGCCGGGGTTTGTTTAACGCATTTACCTGAGAGCCCTGCTTAAGCTCTTCCGAGGTCATGTCAGGTAAATCCCAAAGCTGGGTTGCGTCTTTATCATCCGTCATTATGCGTTAAACCCTTATAGGAATTCGTCACCGCCACCGCCGCCAAGCATAATTTCACCTGCGTCAGCTAAACGGCGCGCCGCTGCCAGAATATCTTTCTGTGCGGCCTCTACATCACTAATACGAATCGGCCCCATAGCTTCAAGGTCATCACGCAGCATATCGCCGGCACGTTTCGACATGTTCTTGAATATTTTCTCCTGAACCGCGTCGTCCGCACCTTTCATCGCTTTTTGCAAAGTTTCACCTTCCACTTCACGCAGCAAGGCCTGAATACCACGGTCGTCGACTTCCACCAGGTTTTCGAACACAAACATCAGGTCCTGAATACTCTGACTCATCTCTTCGTCCTGCTCGCGGATAGAGTCCATCAACTGACCTTCGATGTTGGTATCCAGATAGTTCATGATATTGGCTGCCGCTTTCAGGCCGCCCATCTTCGCCGCCTGAGCACCAGCCTGACCTGCAAATTGTTTTTCCATAATTTCGTTCAGTTCTTGCAAGGCTGCTGGCTGAACTTCTTCTAAGTTGGCTATTCGCATCATTAAGTCCAGACGTACTTTGTCCGGGAACTGCGCCATAATTTCTGCACTTTGCTCGGGGTCAAGGTAAGACAGGACAATGGTCTGAATCTGCGGGTGTTCGTTACGGATAATAGTGGCTACCTGTTTAGAGTCCATCCACTTCAGTGAATCAAGACCTTTCGAACCGCCGCCCATGACAATCTGTTCAATCAGGTTACCGGCTTTGTCCTCACCTAGTGCGGAGGTCAGTGCCTTGCGCACAAACTCCTCACTCTTGAAGCCAATATTGGTGAACTTCTGAATGTCTTCCAGGAATAAATGGTGCACAGCGTTTACTTTGTCCTGGTTAAAATCTTCCAGGCTCGCCATTGCCATACCCACTTTCTGCACCTGTTTAGGTTCCAGATGTTTCAGAATCTGAGCCGCATCTTCTTCCGATAAGCTAAGCAGTAAAATAGCCGCTTTCTCAACACCTTCTAAAGTGTCGACATCAAACTCAACCTTACCGCGTTTGGTTCTAGTATCTTGATCAGGCATCTTCGTTCAACCACGCTTTAACCACTTGTGAGGACAGCTCAGGCTCGTTGGCAACCAACGCGCGAACCGCTTTTAACAAGTCTTCATCTTTATGCAAGTCCGGTAGTTGCAGGCTACCATCAGCCCCAAACCCAACTGCACTCTCATCAAACTGTGAGGATAACAGATCAATGGTTTCATCGCCCATCGATTCCTCATCGGAAAACGCATCGGCATCATCTTCCACACCCGATTCCGGATTCATCAGTTTCTTCAGCATTGGACGAACCACCGCCAGAATCAATACCATAATAACCAGTGCGCCCATCACCAGACGGAAAGCCCGCCAGAACCATGGTTCTTCCCACACTGGCGTCTCACCGGCACCTAAGTCAGGCAACTGCGCGAACGGTACTGACACCACTTCAATACTGTCACCACGATTAATATCAAAACCTAAACCACCTTGCAGCAAACGGCGAATATTTGCGATTTCTTCAGCGCTACGCGCTTGCGTTTCGCCTTCGCCCGCTTCATTTGTTATTGCTTCATGGTTAACCGCAACAGAAACACTCAAACGCTTAATGGTACCGGTTTGGTTCCGGGTATAAGTGACTGAATTATCAAGCTCATAATTACGGGTTGCTTCACGGTGAGTACTGCCCGTAGCACCGCCACCGGCAGTGCCATCTCCAGCTTCTTCAGGAATGTCTGAATCCAGTGGGGGTTGATTTGTTAACGCGCCAGGAATACCGCCAATTGCACTACCCATCGAGCGGTTTTCAACTGTCATTTCACTGCGAATGGCTGGCATATCAGGATTAAACTGCCGCTGAGTTTCTTCACGCTGAGTAAAGTCCATAGTCACGTCAACTTGTGCGGTATAGTTGTCATAGCCCAGCACAGGAATCAAAATACTGTCTATTTTTTCTAAGTAGGCTTCTTCACGTTTTTGTTCAATTTGGTATTCGCGCGAACTTTTCGCTGCCAACGCACTTTGTGAACCAGAGTTGAGCAGGCGGCCAGCCTGGTCAGTTACGGTTACGCTCTCGGTGTTCAGACCGGTAACGGATGACGCGACCATATCCACAATTGACGCGACTTCTTCTTCACTGAGCGAGGTACCACCACGAACATTCAGCATAACCGACGCTTTGGGTTCTTTTTCGCGACGGGCGAAAACATTTTCTTTAGGTACGGCAAGCAATACTCGGGCAGCAGACACTTTTTTGATTTCTTCAATAGCGCGCGCTAACTGAACTTCACGGGAATGAATGAGGCGCTCACGTTCTAGTCGCTGACTAACGCCGAAACCCGGTTCGCTCATTAAAATTTCAGAGCCGTTATTGGTCGAATTACCGTAATCAACACCAGCGCGGGTCAGTTGCAACTTAATAGCATCGTAGTTTTCTTCAGGTACTGAAACCGTATTGCCTTCCACCTGGTATTCAATGCCATTTGCATCCATGTAGTCGAGGGTGCTGATCAACTCCTCCGTTTCTAACTGACCTAATGGACGATAAGTTGACTCCTGCGCCCACAGCATAATAAAAACAGCGATAGCAACGCAGATAGCTAACGCTAGCACGACAATGACCTGACGCAGCATGTCAAAGTTGCCCAGCATCGTCATGATGCCGGTTTTCTCACCACTGTCTTCATTACCAGAATTGTTGCTATCCGGTAAGTCAGTATCTTGTACCATTAAATCTGTTGATTCAGCCACGACTTATATCTCCAGTAATGCAGCGGTTATACCGGCATTGACATTATTTCTTTGTACGCTTCAACCACTTTGTTGCGCACCTGAACTGTTGCCTCAAACGCTATGCTCGACTTCTGACTGGCTATCATGGTTTGCTCCAGCGTGACATTCGGGTCACCGAGTTCCATGCGAGTTTTTAAATCACCTGAGGTTTGCTGCAGTTCGTTGACGTTATCCAATGCATTTTTCAGCATATTGGAAAAATCAGCCTGAGCGGTATTGCCTTGCAGGGCGTTCACATTCGTAGGCTGATCACGCTGGGAAGCCTGCGTAGCCATAGACTGTAACTGTTGGTAAAGTGCGTTTGCTTCCACTTTCATAATTAACCCCGTCAAAAATTCATCACTGACTTTATTTAAGGTTAGTTATGCAAACAAAATGCCAACTTTTAATCGCGGCTTTAAGGTACAAAGAAAAGCCCTGAGAAACAGGGCTAATGGTAATGAAAGAGGTATTTCAAGACCGTATTATGAGCCGGTCAGAGTCAACCCCTGTTCCCGAATTTTCGCAAGCTTGTAGCGCAACGTGCGTGGACTAATCCCAAGTTCATCGGCGACCGGTTGACGTTTTCCCTGATGCCGTTGCAGCGCCTCTTTGATAATTTGGTATTCCTGATGGAAAAGTGACTCATCGAGGTTTTCTGACTTCTCTTCGGGCGTATCCACTTGCTCTGGAAACACGCTAACGGTTTCCGCAATGTCGTTCAGTTCCAGCATAAGATCCTGCGGCTGAATCTCTCCATCGCGATGCAGAACCAGAGCTCTTTGCACCACATTTTCCAGCTCGCGGACATTACCCGGCCAGGAATAACGCATTAACTGCTGCTCTGCTGCAGCGGAAAAATTCACAGGCGTTTTAATACCAGAGCGCTGTTTATGTCGCTGCAATAAGTTCTCTGCCAGAGGAACAATGTCCGCAGGCCGTTCACGTAAAGACTTCCAGTGCAGTGGAAACACGTTTAGCCGGTACATTAAATCTTCACGTAATAACCCTTCGCGCACCGCTTGCTGTAAATCTCGGTTAGAAGTTGCTATTAATCGGACATCCAACTGTATGGTTTTACGTGACCCCAAACGTTCGACCTGACGCTCCTGAATCACCCTTAACAGCTTAGCCTGTAAGTGCATGGCCATTTCAGTAACTTCATCCAGCAACAGAGTACCGCCCTGCGCCAGCTCAAACTTCCCTGGCGATGACTGATTGGCGCCGGTAAAGGCGCCTTTCTCATAACCAAACAACATCGATTCCAGCATGTTTTCCGGTATAGCTGCGCAGTTAATTGCAATAAAAGGCCCGTCTGAACGGTCAGAATGCTGGTGAATATAACGCGCCAGCACTTCTTTACCGGTGCCACTTGGTCCGGTGACCATAACGCTCGCTTCACTGGCCGCGACTTTTCGTGCCATAGCCAGTACTGCCTGGCTGGAATCTTCTTCTGCTACCGGTTCAATATCGTTAATTGCGCCATCAGGCAGATAACGCTGAACCAGTGTTTGTAGCTTTTCAATTGAGAACGGCTTAGTCAGATAATCGACGGCGCCTTCGCGCATAGCAACAACTGCGTCATCCACCTTGGCAAAGGCCGTCATCATAATAACCGGAATATCGTATTGCTGATTATTCATGCTGCGCAGAAGTTGTAAGCCATCAATTCCCGGCATTTGCACATCACTGATAACCAGTGCCACCGATTCCTTTTTCAAAATAAGCAAAGCTTCTTCGCCGTTGGCTGCTTCAAGGCACTGACAGTCAGCCAGTTCCAGTGTATCGATAATTGCTTCACGCAGCGATACGTCATCTTCAACAACCAATACCTGTCGCTCAACCATAACGTACCTCTTTCATTTTATTCTCTGACCATTCATACACCGGCAGTGATAAGGTAAAGCGGCAGCCTTTATCTGGTTGACTCTCCCAGTCAATTAAGCCGTTATGCGCTTTTATCACGGTTTGGACAACCGCCAGACCTAAGCCGGTTCCATTAGACTTTTCAGTAAAAAATGGGGTGAATACACTGTCTTGCTTTTCGGCCGGAATGCCGCAGCCGGAATCGATAACAGAAACTTTCCAGCTACCGCCATCAACATCGGTTTTCAACAACACTTCCTGTCCGGGCTGGCTAGCATCAACTGCGTTGTTAACCAAATTCTGTATTGCCCCAACTAATGCGGTCTGATTGGCTCGCAACACCACACCCAAGTTTGGATCATTACAATTAATTTTCACCTGATGCTGCTCGGCATAACTCTCTGTATTCATTAACACCTGCTGGATCAAGCTATTGGTACTGAGTTCTTCCAGCATGGGTTGCTCACCACTTTTGGCAAACAACAGCATGTCATTGACCTGCTGTTCCAGCGAATGCAGGCGGGAAAGTAGTTTGTCGGAGAAACGCTGTTGTTTAGCCGCTGAAATCTTGCCCTGCTTTAGGTTTTGCGCATAAAGGATAGCGGCAGAGAGTGGCGTTCTTATCTGATGTGCCAGCGAAGCCACCATTTTTCCCATCGAAGACAAGCGCTGTAAATGACTGATACGATTTTGCAGACGCCTGGTCTCAGTTAAGTCTGTCAGGACAATAAGCTGTCCCGGTTTTTCGTTCACAACCGAAGTATCTAAACGAACCCGGCGCCCGTTACGCAGAGACACTTCGTGCCAGTCATCCGCTTTGGGAGCAAACAGTTCACTAACCAGTTCCCGCCATAAAAACTTTTTCAGAGGGTGTCCTAAAAGGCTCGTGGCATTGTCATTGCAATAATCCACGACCCCATGACTGTCCAGTAAAATAACAGCGTTAGGCATGGCATCAATAATTTGATGGTAGGTGGCCATACTGACATCTCCAATTAACAACTATGGAGAAGGTAATGCAAAATAGATGCCAGTATAATCTTATTTATTTTCAGCTGGTTACGTTTTTACGGATTGTCAAAAGACTGACACTTTGAGTTTAATCTTTCTGGATACCGTACTTTTTCATTTTCTCAACTAAGGTTGTGCGGCGCATACTGAGTAAATCGGCCGCTTTAGCAACTACCCAGTCAGATTTATCCAGTGCCTGCGCTATCATCCCCGTTTCTATTTCGGTTAGCATACCTTTCAGATTAACGCCGTCATCGGGCAATTCAGAGTCGATAGCACTATGCGTCTCGTCATCAGGTTCTTCGTCTGTCTCGCTGAAAATGGCACTAAGCGCCTCGCGCTCAAGCATTTCTTCGGGATAATCCGGGGTTGGAGCATCATGTTCAACATGCTGATACTTAGGCGGTAAATCGGGCACATCAACCAGGCTGTCGGGGTGCATTATGGTCAAGCGTTCTATCAGGTTAGTCAATTCCCTTACGTTGCCCGGCCAGCGATGATAGGACAGCGACTCCAAAGCTCGTTCGGTAAAACGTACCCCGACGCCCCGCTCCTTTTTAAAACGCTGGGTCAGTTCCTGCAGCAGTAAAGGCACGTCTTCCTGACGTTCGCGCAGAGCCGGAACTTCAATAGGAAAAACATTCAGGCGGTAATACAAGTCTTCACGGAATTTACCGTCAATAATCATCTGTTCAAGCTCGCGGTGAGTGGCCGCAACCACTCGTACATCGGCAATAATGCTTTTACTTCCCCCAACGCGTTCAAAGATGCGTTCTTGCAAAACTCGCAGCAGTTTTACCTGCATGGGCAATGGCATATCGCCAATTTCATCCAGAAACAAAGTGCCGCCCGGATGGCGCTTTCTTGCCGCTTTGGTCGGCATTTGCTGATGATAGGCCTGACAGTAATGCAGCATGTTCGACAAGCTGGAGTAATCGAAAGATTTTTCCAGAGGGCCTATGACATTCGCTTTCTGTAACGCGTTATGCGGGTCATCACTAGCACAGATAAAAGGTAGGTGCGGCGCATCGCCAGCTAACTTATGCAAATTCTCGATACCATTACCGGCGATCACACAGAGTGCATCTGCAGCACAAAGCTTTAGAGTGTCTGAGGGAGATATGACTTCAACGGTTTCACCAATAAAGGTCAATACCGTTTCAAAATGCTGACGACGCTCTGGTTGCTGTTCAATCAGGTAGACTATTCTTGTTTTTGTCATAGACGAGTTTACCGCAACGTCCTATTCCACATTTCCTAACACAAACGTTTCACCCGCACTGGACAGATACCACTGTTCTTGTCCATCGACAGTTCTTGACTCTGCGTGTGAAACCCACTGATAGAATACATTGCGATGTACTCTCGCTGTTAACCCTCGTTGCATCACAATGTAGGGCACGCCGTTTTTCATTGTGAGAGAATGTTCAGAGCTCAATACCAGAGTATCACCGATGTTGGTGGTTAACAGTAATAATTGCTGCCCATTTTCTTCTAATTGACGCCAGTCGACAACGACAAAGGGCGTATCTTCAACCGTAATCTTAACTTTTTCGGCAGGTGTTATTAAAAAATACTCACCGTCTTCAACCACTAAAACGGACGCAAAGAGTTTTACCAATGCGGAGCGCTTTATCTGGCTCCCCTGATAAAACCAGTCGCCATTTGAAGCAATATGAATAGGGATCTCACCACAATAAGGCGGATCCCACAACTCGGTTGGTGCATGTTGGTGTTTTTCTAGGTCAGCAATTAATCGGTTAAGTGACATAAATCGAAACTTAGTCGACCAGTTTTTTTTGTCTCAGTAGATACCAAAGCGTGGCTTCAGTACGATTCGATACTTTAATGGCTTTGAATATTGCCGACAAATGCACACGAATAGTACCTTCAGTAATGCCCAGAATGTTTGCAATCTCTTTATTTGAAAGCCCCTGAGCCAGCAACTGCATTATTTCCAGCTGACGTGGTGATAAAAAGCTCTCAGCTCCACTGGACTTGTCTCTTGGTTCATTCAAATGAGGGTCATCAGGAATGTGACGGTCACCATTCAGTAAAGCCCGAATAGCCAGTTTAGCCTGCTCAGCTGAACTGTCTTTTGGCAAGTAGCTGCGAACTCCGGCAGCCAGTACCTGACGAACTTCCGAAATGGAGCGCGGGCGCGTAAACAACACAATATGCGTACGTGGAGCCACTTTTTTCAGGCGTTGCAGCGCAGGTCGAATTTCGGCGTCCGGTAAATCCATTTCCAAAAAAATCAAATCATAATCATCGGCCGATAAATAACTCTCAGCAACTTCAAACGATTCTGCTTCGTATATCGAAGGCTGATTCGCATAGTTTGTGAGAATTTGTATAAGACCTGCGCGCATAAAAAACTGCGGGTCAATAATTAGAACTTTCATCTTGAGATCCAAAATAACGCTTATTCAATTAACTTTTAGCATACCGAAAATATAACAGACAGCAAGTTTTTTACGGACAATACCGGTTTTGAAAAAGCTAATGTTAACTTAGTTAACAAAAAAATCAGCGAACGCCTAGTCGCTTGTACAGTAAAAACGCTATAGTGTTGCCCAAGTTATTTTCTACGGAGTTTTATTGTTATGCGACGTATTACCTGCCTGTTTATCGGCCTCAGCTTATCGGCTTCAGCCATTGCCGACACCTTGTATACCAACATGAAAGGCTACACCCTTACCAGCCCTGCCGGTGAACAAGCGGTGTTGCAGCAGTTTTCGACCATGCTGGTTGAAAATGGAAAAATTCAGGCCATTGGTGGTCAAGCACTTGCTGAGCGATTTACCGAAACTGAGCAAACCGTTGATATGCAGGGAAAAACCGTTCTTCCGGGGTTAACTGATGCCCATGGACACATTCAGAGTCTGGGCACCAGCTTATTGCAGGTGGATTTACGCGACACCGACTCGGTTTCTGCAGCGGTCAAAAAAGTTCATACCTATGCTGGCGAACAACCCGAAATGGAGTGGATAACAGGCCGAGGCTGGAATCAGGAGCAATGGCAACAAAAAGCTTTCCCCAGCGCATCACATCTTGACGAGGTGGTCACTGACCGTCCGGTTTGGTTAATCCGCGTCGATGCGCACGCTGGCTGGGCCAACAGCGAAGCCTTGCGCCTTGCAGGAATAGATAAGGACACAGTAGCCCCGGAAGGCGGTGAAATTGTTCGTGACGAACAAGGCAACCCAACCGGTGTACTGATCGACAATGCAATGCAATTGGTTGAGGATGTTGTTCCCGAACCATCGCTTCAGCAACAACGTGCCGCGTACGAACTCGCTTTTGAGCATTTGATTAAACTGGGCATTACCAGTGTCCATGACGCCGGTATTAATGCCGATGAGATATCCGTTTACAAGGGGTTGCACAATCAGGGCCGTATGCCTCTGAGGGTCTATGGCATGATAGCCGCTACCGAACCTAAATTGGCGCAACTTTTGGCAGAAGGCCCTTACGAAAGTGACGACCAGAAACTGACCATTCGTAGCGTTAAAATATACGCCGACGGTGCTTTAGGGAGCCGCGGTGCGGCTTTGCTGGAAGACTACAGTGACGACCATGGTAACCATGGCCTGATGGTCACTTCAGAAGAAAAAATTCGTGATCTGTACGAGCTTATCATTCCTCATGGCTTCCAGATAAATACTCACGCTATTGGTGACCGGGCCAACCGCGTTGTACTGGATAACCTGGCAGAAGTTTATAATGAACTTGGTGGTCGCAATTTACGTAACCGCATAGAGCATGCGCAAATTGTACATCCGGACGATTTAAAGCGTTTTAACCAGCTCAATTTGGTTGCTTCCATGCAGCCTACGCATGCCACCAGTGACAAGAATATGGCAGAAGATCGTCTTGGCGCGGCGCGTATGGAAGGAGCTTATGCCTGGCAAACACTGCTGGATCAGGGCACGGTTATTGCTGCCGGCTCAGACTTCCCGGTAGAACTCGCTAATCCATTTTACGGACTGCATGCAGCGGTTACCCGACAAGATCGTGATGATATGCCAGCCGGAGGTTGGTATGCTGAAGAGAAAATGAGCCTGCAGCAAGCGCTGCGCTCATTTACCATCGATGCCGCTTACAGTGCCTGGCAGGAGAAATCTCTGGGCTCGCTGGAACCCGGTAAATGGGCTGACTTTATTGTCGTAGATCAAGACCCATTTGCCGTCGACTCCAGTGATATCTGGCAAACTCAGGTTGAACAAACTTACGTTGCGGGCGAACGAGTTTATTAACAGGGACGCATAAGTATGAACGATGACTTTCTATTTTCTGATGACGAGCCTGATATAGCGGAAGAAGAAGTATCGGAACCGTATAATATACTCATTGTCGATGACGACGAAGAGATACACACCATTACCAAAATGGCATTAGGTGAATTTAAACTCGACGGTCGTCCGCTGAAATTTCATTCGGTTTATTCCGGCAAAGACGCTATTGCGTTTTTACAGGACAACACCAATATCGCCATGATGCTGCTGGATGTAGTGATGGAAACCGATCACGCCGGACTCGATGTTGCCCAGTGGGTACGCGAAACCCGGAAAAACCGGCTGATACGCATTGTTCTGCGAACAGGACAACCGGGGCAGGCTCCCGAAGAAGATGTCATTGCCCGTTATGATATTGATGACTATAAAGAAAAAACTGAGCTCACATACCGCAAGCTGGTTACTCTGATGTATTCCTGCTTACGGGCTTATCGTGACTTAAACGCTATTGAGCGCAACAAACGTGGTCTGGAAAAAGTCATTAACGCGTCGGCTGAAGTATTTTCTGCGCGCTCAATGCAAGCCTTATGTCAGGGCATACTGGAGCAACTTGTCGCGCTAATTACTCTGTCTGATGACGCCATGTATTGCCGCATTGATGCGCTGACCGCCAGTTCAGATACTGACGACCCGTTTGAAATTATTGGCGGCACTGGCGAATATGAAAGGGCTGTAGGGCAACCCGTACACGGCGAAATTGACTGGGGTATTGTCCGCCCTATGCAGCAAAGCCCGCAGAATGTTGATTTTCGTATTGTTGACGGTAATTACTACGGTCTGTACAAAACCAGCAGTTCACGCCAGTACTTACTCTTTATTCGTGGTGTCCGTGACTTATCTGAGCTGGATCAAAATCTGCTGGGGCTTTTTGTGAATAATAGCTCCATTGCTATAGATAACCTGCAAGCCACAGAAAACGAGCGGGAAGCACAACGCGAACTGCTTTATAGTGTTGGCGAAGCCATTGAAAAACATTCTATTGATGAAATTAGCCACCATGTTAAACGTTCCGCCGAAATGGCTGGCCAGCTGGCGATATTCTCAGGTGCAACTCAAGAACAGGCCGAGGCGTTAAAACAAGCCGCATCCGTTTATGATATCGGCAAAGTGTCGGTGCAAATGGAGCTAGCTCAACGCGCCGACGTATTGAGTATTCACGAATATGAAGAAATTATGCAGAAAGTCATTCAGGGGCATGATTATTTACGCCAGACGGACTCAGCAGTTGCTAAAATCGCAGCCCTTATTGCTCAGGATATTCACGAACGTTGGAATGGCACAGGCTTTCCCAGCCAGAAATCGGCAAAAGCCATTGACCTTAACGCCCGAATTCTGAGTATTACCAGTCACTTTGACGCCCTGCGAACGCAGCGCAGTTATCGTGATGCAAAAGAATCTGAGGATGCCGCAGATTATCTGCTACAGCACAGTGGTAAATTCTTTGATCCAGAGCTAGTGGGACTTATGCTGGATAATCTGGATGCGATGGAAAAAATACGTCAGCGCTTCCTGGACAAAAAACAGGATACGCACCTTTAGTCCATTAAGGAGAGGTCATGGATTTACAAGCAATGCGTCGGGAATACGGGTTAGGCAGCCTGCACCGCGAGCAACTGGAAGCCGACCCGATAAAGCAATTTGAAAAGTGGATGCAGCAGGCAATAGACAGCAATTTATTGAGTGACCCTACCGCCATGACACTGGCAACGGTGGATGCTGAACACGTGCCCAGCCAGCGTATCGTGCTGCTTAAAGGTTACGACCATACCGGCTTTCGGTTTTATACCAACAAAAACAGCCATAAAGGCCAGGACATAAGCAAGAACCCTCAAGTTGCCCTGCACTTTGCCTGGCTGCCCTTAGAACGGCAAATTAGTATTATTGGTAGTGCAATCCCCCTTGATGATGAAGACAACGACCGTTACTTTCACTCACGCCCCAAAGAGAGTCAGGTTGCAGCGCTTGCTTCGCAACAAAGTCGCCCGGTAGAAAGCCGCGACATACTGGAAAGCCACTATCAGTCACTACTGAAAGACTATGAGAACACCGAAGTTCCGCGCCCTCAAAGCTGGGGCGGCTACAGCGTTCATCCGCAACAATTTGAATTCTGGCAAGGCGGCCAGCACCGTTTACATGACCGCTACCAGTACAGCAAAGACCGCGAAAACTGGCGTATTACCCGTTTACAGCCTTAGGTAAATCCACACCACAGAACTCGGCGCAGCGTTGCAAAACTTTTAAAGTAGCGCTGCTGTAGGAAACTCCCTGTTGCAGCTGCTCACGTTTGCGCTTCTGCGCCGCTTCCCCCGGAATACGCACCGGCTGCTCAGCAACCGCAGGAGCACTTTTACGGCTGTCTGCCAATAAGTCATCCACCTGCTGTAAAAACTTTTGTTTTTCACCAAAAGCTTCGGGGTCAATCACTTGTACCCATATTGAGTTCGCATCGCCGTCGTCACTGCCCTGTCTGCGCCCGTACTGACTTAACGCCATCGACCAAATTTCACTAAACAAAGTGAGACCGTAGCCTTTATAACCCAGTTGCTCACCGCCCAATGGGGCTATTGAACTGCCCGGTGACTCAAAGAAAGTTAGCGGATCATCCGTCCATTCACCATCAGGCTTTATCAATGCTTTATAAGGCAACCGAGTACCGTTCGCTTTAGCCTGACGAACCTTGCCCGCTGCAGTCATGGAAAAACTGATATCAAACAACAGAGGGTCATTTGAACTCGGAACGCCAACCGCAAAGGGGTTAGGTGAAAACACCGCTTCTTTGCCCCCAAAAGGTGCTACCGCGCGTTGTCCGGGAGTCGAGCACATTAAGCTCACCACCAGCCCCTGATCTGTAGCAATGCTTAAATAGGCCGCGAGCGCTGCAACGTGTTGGCTCCGGCGTACAACAACGGTACCGGTACCGGCTTGCTTCGCCATCTTGCAGGCTGCATCAATAGCCTGCGGCACCACGTAAGGTCCGGGCAAAAACTGGGCGTCCCAGTTAGCCACCGCAGCGCGCTCACTCAGCACCACCGGCAGGCCTTTTGCCAGACTCTTGCCGTCGCGCAGCCACTGGCAATTATTTAACAGACGAATTAAGCCATGAGTACTAAACCCCAGTAAATCACCTTCCAGCAAGTAGTAACCAAGGTTACGCGCCACCTCACCCGAAGCCCCTGCTTCAGCTAAACAGGCACGCGCCCAGTCCGATAATTCTGAATAATCAAAACGTACAACATCAGTGCTCATGAAATTTCCTCTTGGTCACGGCATGCAGGTCGTTTAAGCTACGCATAAGACATTATCAAGGAGTAGAGATTGTGTCATCTGTTAACACAATAAACCGCATTGCCATTATAACCAGTGGTGGTGATGCCCCCGGTATGAACGCCGCACTCCGTGCCGTAGTTCTCGCTGCTGAAAACTATGGCATAGAAGTCATGGGGTTTCGCCATGGCTATGAAGGCCTGCTGAATAACGACTTTGTAAAACTTGGCCGTGAAGACGTTGAACACATTTTGCAATATTCCGGCACCATTATTAAAAGCGCCCGCAGCGAGCGCTTTAAAAGTGAAGAAGGCGGACGGGAAGCCGCAACGAATTTAGACGCACACCAAATTGACGCCTTTATCGTTATTGGCGGCGACGGTTCGTTCCGTGGTGCTGAGCACCTGGCTAACTTCTGGAAAGGTCCCATTGTCGGTATTCCGGGTACCATCGATAATGATCTCTTTGGCACAGATAACACTATTGGCTATGACACGGCAGTAGAAACCGCCATGGACGCGTTGGATAAAATCCGCGATACCGCCGAGGCCATGGATCGTGTCTTTATTGTCGAAGTTATGGGGCGCAACGCCGGTTATATCGGTATTAGCAGCGCTATGGCCTGTGGTGCCGAGCGAATGATTCTGCCCGAGCTGCAAAAAGATAAACCATTAACGGTTGATGCGCTGGTTAAGCACATTGAATCGGTACAGCGTGTTCGCGGTGACTCGAGCTACGTCATGGTGTTATGCGAAAATCAATGGCCCGGTGGTGCGGTTCGACTTGCGGAACAGTTAGAAAATCGTCTTAACTTACCTTGTCGTCCCTGTTTACTTGGGCACGTTCAGCGCGGTGGACGCCCTACGGCAATGGATCGCATTTTAGGAACGCGGCTAGGTGTGCATGCGGTTGAACTCGTTCGTCAGGGAAAAACAGCGGTTATGGCCGGTGTTACAGCGAATGAGCTCAGCGAAACACCATTAACTGACACCTGGACAAAACGTAAAAAGCTCAGTGAAGAGCTCATTAATATTCAACAAAGTCTGTTTAATCCGATCAAAAAAGATCGCAATAAATCGACTCAGTGAGAGAGGTCTGTAACGATAATGCCCCTAACGCCACTAACGGTGCCACTACCTGTACCATTAAACGACCCGAGCCGCCCTTTTTTCGGTTCGCAACACAGTACCGAAATACACCCGGGACACACCCACATTCTGGGGTTTGGTTTTGATGGTACCGCCTGTTTTCGTAAAGGCACCCGCGAAGGACCTGACGGTTTGCGAGCCGTTTCTGAAGACATCGAGTCATACTCGCCGTATCTTGATGCCGACTTAGAAGACCAAACCTTCTACGACTTAGGCAACCTGCGATTGGGTTTTGATGACGACGAAGAAAAGCAGTGGCACCATGCGGTTCACGACTTTAATGCTATTTTTGACTCGCTTGATTTAGCAAAAGAGCAGATTAAACTGCTGACCTTGGGTGGCGAGCATTCTATTTCCTATGCGCCTATCGTTAAGTATTTAAAACAATACCCCGATATGGTTTTGCTGCATCTGGATGCGCACGCTGATTTACGTGACGGTTTCCTCGGCTACCATTATTCACATGCGTCTATTATTCGCCGTTCAGTTGATCACTTTGGTCCTGGCCATGAGTTGATACAGTACGGTATCCGCTCTGGCACGCGCGATGAATATCAGTGGATGAAAGAACACAAAACCATTCGCAGTTCACGCAAAGACTTTCTCGACAGTGTGGAAGCCATTGCCAAAGACCGCCCGGTTTATCTGACGTTAGATTTGGACTACTTCGATCCTTCTTTTTTACCGGGCACAGGAACCCCTGAACCCGGCGGCGAGGATTTCCATTCCTTTGTCAGCTTGATGAAACTATTGCGCCAAAAGAACCTGGTCGGTGCCGACGTCGTTGAATTGTCTCCACAAATAGACCCAACCGGCAATTCCGACGTATTCGCCGCTAAAATTGTGCGCGAATTGTTACTCGTTTTACAACAGTCGGGAGCCTGAGATGTCAGACTGGAATATTGATCAAGCAGAAGAGCTCTACGGTGTTAACCGCTGGGGCGCGGGATACTTTTCTATTGGCGAGAACGGCAACATTCAAATTCGCCCGAACCACCGCTTACCCGACGTGACCATTGATATGAAAGAAGTGGTGGATGAGATTATTTCGGAAGGCATTCAATTCCCGGCCGTTATTCGCTTTCACGACATTCTGCGCTCGCAGGTTGAAATTATTAACGAAACCTTTGGTAAACAGATAGAAGAAGCCAACTACCAGGGGCAGTATTGCGGCGTATTCCCGATAAAAGTTAACCAGATGCGGGAAGTGGTTGAAGAAATCATGGACGCGGGTGAACCCTACAACTACGGCCTGGAAGCCGGTTCTAAGCCAGAATTAATGGCGGTAATGGCGTACAACGATAACCCTGAAGCTCTGACTATTCTTAATGGCTACAAAGACAAAGATTATCTGACTCTTGCCCTGCTCGGCCGCCAACTTAAACGTAAAATGATCATTGTTATTGAGAAGTTCAGTGAACTGGAAATGCTAATTCCGCTAGCCAAACAAATGGGTGTTGAACCCATGATAGGCCTGCGCTCAAAAATGATGGTGAAAAGCTCCGGAAAATGGGCTGGCTCCAGCGGTGACCGGGCTAAGTTTGGCCTGAGCATTGCTGAAATTCTTAACGTGATTGAGCGCCTGCGTGAAGAAGATATGCTGCATTGCGCTAAGCTGCTGCATTTCCATATTGGCAGCCAACTGTCCGATATTCGTAAAATTAAAGAAGCCGTCAACGAAGGCGCTCGTCTGTATGCCAAATTAGTACTGGAAGGCGTGCCTTTAGAGTACCTCGATATTGGTGGCGGTTTAGGCATTGATTACGATGGCACAAGTACCACCAACGACTCTTCACGCAACTACTCCACAGAAGAGTACGTTGCTGACGTTGTCTGGGGTGTGAAGCAAATTTGTGACTTGGAAAAAGTCCCCCACCCTAATTTAGTCAGCGAAAGTGGCCGCGCTATGACTGCGCATCATAGCTGTGTTGTTACTAATATTGTGGGCGAAATGAAGCCCGCGGGCACGCAGTTCGATATTAGTGCCAGCAGTGACGAACACATTTTGGTTAAAAATATGCGCGAACTGCACAACTCGGGCGACCAGTTCCACCCGCAGGAGCGTTACAACGACGCGGCCGGTTATAAACAAAATGCCTATGAAGCTTTTAAACTGGGTATTTTATCGCTGAATGAAATGGCCAAACTGGATACCATGTACTGGCAGATAGTGGCAGATATCCACCATTCGCTGGATAAAGACACCTATGTAATGCAGGAACTGGAAGAGCTGGAAGACATGCTCGCCAGCCAGTACCTATGTAACTTTTCGGTGTTCCAGTCGGCGGCAGATACCTGGGCCATTGGGCAAGTACTTCCGGTCGTGCCTATTTCGCGGCTGAACGAACAGCCGGAAGTACGCTGCTCAATTGTCGATATTACCTGCGATAGTGACGGTAAACTCAGCAAGTACATTGAAGGCACCGAAATTAGCGACCATATTCCCATGCATAACCTGCGCAAAGGCGAAGACTATCATGTGGGGTTGTTCCTAACCGGCGCATATCAGGACGTTATGGGCGATATGCACAACCTGTTTGGCCGCTTAACCGAAGTGCATGTGTACTGCCACGATGACGAACCGGGCGATTTCTATATTGAAGAAGTGGTACCTGGCACATCTGCCGAAAAAGTACTACAAACCATGCAGTACAATACCGAATACATGGCCAAAACGGTGAAAAAACAAATTGACCGTCAGGTGAGAAAAGGTTCACTGGCGCCACGCGAAGGTGTCCGCTGGACAAACTTTTACGAGCACTGTTTAGCCGGCAGTACCTATTTACGTGTTGAATAATCCACCGAAACAACCGCTTAATGTGCAATTACTGAGCAAACAGTAGAAAAGGTACAAAAAGCGGTTGACTCGAAACTGAAAAAAACGTTTAATACGCCTCGTTGCCCGGATAGCTCAGTCGGTAGAGCAGAGGATTGAAAATCCTCGTGTCGGTGGTTCGATTCC
>TARA_R100001369_G_scaffold20215_1_pt1 | contig 33338 bp, 34 predicted proteins | sample TARA_R100001369 | Tara Oceans TARA_R100001369 (sample SAMEA2621528) | marine metagenome | biome: marine biome (ENVO:00000447); feature: surface water layer (ENVO:00002042); material: "saline water (ENVO:00002010), including plankton (ENVO:xxxxxxxx)" | depth 5 m
AGAACAGATTCGTCAGTTAACTGGTATGCGTGGATTAATGGCTAAGCCTAAAAAATCGAATGCAGGTGGTGGTGAAATTATTGAAAATCCAATTCTCTCTAATTTTAAAGAAGGTCTTTCAATTTTAGAATACTTTATTTCTACACACGGTGCACGTAAAGGTCTTGCAGATACAGCTCTTAAAACGGCAGATGCAGGTTACTTAACACGTCGTTTGGTAGATGTTTCACAAGATGTTATCGTTTACGAAGAAGATTGTGGTACACTAAGAGGTATAGAAGTTTCTGCACTTAAGAAGAATGAAGAAATTGTTGAAAACTTAGAAGCTAGAGTAGTAGGTAGAACATCTCTTAATGACGTTTATAATCCATTAACTGAAGAAATTATTGTAGAAGCTGGTGATCATATTGATGATATCATCGCAAAGAAAATTGGAGATTCACCAATAGAGTCTATAGAAGTACGTTCCCCATTATCATGTGAAGCCAAAAAGGGTATTTGTGTGAAATGTTACGGTCGTAACCTTGCAACTGGTAAGCTGGTTCAAAGAGGTGAGGCTGTTGGTGTAGTTGCTGCTCAATCGATTGGTGAGCCAGGTACACAGTTAACATTACGTACATTCCACGTAGGTGGTATTGCAGGTAATATTTCTGAAGAAAATAAGTTAACTGTCAAGTTTGATGGTGTAGCTGAGATTGAAGATCTTAAAACGGTTAAAACTAAAGATAAAGAAGGAAAAGAAGTAGATGTTGTTATTTCTAGAACTTCAGAATTAAAATTAGTTGATGCTAAAACAGGAATTGTTTTAAGTACAAATAATATACAGTACGGTTCGCATATTTTTGTTAAGCCAGGTGCTAAAGTGAAGAAAGGTGCTACGATCTCTCAATGGGATCCATATAACGGTGTAATTATTTCAGAATTTGCTGGTAAAGTGAAGTATGAAAACATCGAACAAGGTATCACATACCAAGTAGAGATTGATGAGCAAACTGGTTTCCAAGAGAAAGTAATTTCAGAATCTAGAAATAAGAAGTTGATTCCAACGTTATTGATTGAAGATTCTAAAGGAGAAACTATCCGTTCTTATAACTTACCAGTTGGAGCACATATAATGATTGATGATGGAGATAAAATTGGTATCGGTAAGATTTTAGTTAAGATACCGCGTAAATCTGCTAAAGCAGGTGATATTACTGGTGGTCTTCCTCGTGTAACAGAATTATTTGAAGCGCGTAACCCGTCTAATCCTGCTGTAGTTAGTGCGATTGATGGTGTGGTTTCATTTGGTAAAATTAAGCGTGGTAACCGTGAGATTATCATCGAGTCTAAATTAGGTGATGTTAAGAAATACTTAGTGAAATTATCTAATCAGATTCTTGTACAAGAAAATGATTATGTAAAAGCTGGTATGCCTTTATCTGATGGTTCTATTACACCCAACGATATCTTAAATATTCAAGGCCCTTCAGCGGTACAACAATACTTAGTTAACGAAGTACAGGAAGTATATCGTTTACAAGGTGTAAAGATTAATGATAAGCACTTCGAAGTTGTTGTAAGACAGATGATGCGTAAAGTTAGAATTATTGATTCTGGTGATACAATCTTCTTAGAAAATCAACTCGTTCATAAATCAGATTTCATTGAAGAGAACGATAAGATGTTCGGAATGAAAGTGGTTGAAGAAGCTGGTGATTCTGAGAATTTTAAATCAGGTCAAATCGTATCGCCTAGAGATTTAAGAGACGAAAACTCTAGCTTACGTAGAGAAGATAAGAATCTTGTAACTGCAAGAGACGTGAGTCCTGCAACTGCAACTCCAATTTTACAAGGTATTACAAGAGCATCATTACAAACTAAGTCGTTTATATCTGCGGCATCGTTCCAAGAAACAACTAAAGTTCTTAACGAAGCGGCTGTAAATGGTAAAGTCGATACGCTTGAAGGACTTAAAGAAAATGTAATTGTTGGTCATAGAATACCAGCAGGTACAGGTGTTAGAGAGTACGAACATATCATTGTAGGTTCTAAAGAAGAGTTTAATGAAATGATGAAAGCTAAAGAAGAAATGAATTTTAATTAATTTAGGTTTCATTAAGTACATATAATAGAAATAAAAGCCTTCAAGTTAATGACGAGAAGGCTTTTATATTAACAAAAATATAGATTATGGCAGACGAAAAAAATAATCCTAAAAAAGGACAAATTAATATTGAACTAGACGAGAAAGTGGCAGAGGGTATATATTCTAACCTAGCAATTATAAATCACTCAGTATCTGAGTTTGTAGTTGATTTTGTAAGTGTTATGCCTGGTACACCAAAGAGTAAAGTAAAGTCTCGTATCATATTAACACCACAACACGCTAAACGCTTATTAAAAGCATTAGGAGATAATGTGGTAAGGTTTGAAAAGGCACATGGAGAAATTAAAGATTACGAGCAACCTCCAATACCTCTTAATTTTGGTCCTACAGGTCAGGCCTAATTGGTGAATTGAGATACTATTGTAAATCTATATAGACTTGCTCGACATGTTTTTTAAGGAGTAACCACTTATTCATTTAAACTTTGGGACATCAGGTCTGTCTTAAAAAATAAACCCTTTGTAGTAAAATCTACAAGGGTTTTTTTATGCGATTCAGTTATTACTTACGCAACATCTTTTTGGTTAAAATAATATTGTAATGCACCAGATGGGCATTTATTAATTTGATTAATAATGGCATCAGTCTGTTCTCCTTCTAGGTCAATCCAAGGAATTACTGAATTTCTAAATACGTTTGAAAGTTGCTTTGCACAAATACCTGCATTTGTACAACAGCAAGGTTTGTAGGTAACAGTAATTTCTTCGTTACTGAAAACGTTTGCGTTAATATCCATAATAAGTAGATTAGTTTGGGGTTAATCTTAGTCTCAATGTATAGATAGCAATTCAAGATCAACTAAAAAGATCGATAAAAAACCAAATAAACCGATTAAGTGTTGTTTTTTTAAGTGCTATTCGATGAACGACTTACTTATTTTATTCAAATTCAGAAGTCAAATGAAAGACAATGTTAGGATATTTTTGCTGTGTCATTTGTAATGAGAACGTAGAATCTGCTAAAAACACCAATTGATTTTGCTTATCTCTAGCTAAAAAGCGTTGCTTAACTCTCAAAAATTCTTTAAACTCTTCACTCTTTTCATTTTCAGCTTTTACCCAACATGCTTTGTGAACATTTAAATTTTCATAAGTACACTTAGCTCCATATTCATGCTCTAGTCTATATTGAATCACTTCATATTGCAGCGCACCAACAGTCCCTATTACCTTTCTGCCATTTAGGTCTAAAGTAAATAACTGTGCAACACCTTCATCCATTAATTGATCTATACCTTTATTAAGTTGTTTAGATTTCATCGGATCAGCATTATTGATATATCTAAAGTGTTCTGGTGAAAAACTAGGAACACCTTTATAGTTTAGTACTTCGCCTTCTGTTAAGGTATCTCCAATTTTAAAACTTCCGGTATCTTGTAATCCAACGATATCACCAGGATAAGAAATATCTACTATTTCTTTCTTTTCTGCAAAGAAAGCATTTGGACTAGAAAATTTTAGTTTTTTATTAAGTCTTACATGGAGGTATGGTGTGTTACGTTTAAATTCTCCTGAAACAATTTTTATAAATGCTAATCGGTTTCTGTGATTAGGATCCATGTTGGCATGTATCTTAAATACAAACCCAGTAAATTTATCTTCGTCTGGTTTTACCAATCGTTCTTCACTGTACTTAGGTCTTGGTTTAGGGGCAATGTCTACAAAACAATCCAGTAATTCTCTAACTCCAAAATTATTTAATGCCGAACCAAAAAAGACGGGTTGTTGCGCACCATTTAAATAATCGTCTTTATTAAATTGAGGATAAATACCTTCTACCAATTCAATTTCTTCTCTTAGGGTACTTGCTGCAGTTTCACCTATAAGTTTGTTTAATTCTGGTGATGATAAATCTGAAATTTCAATCGTTTCTTCAATATCTTTTCTACTATCTCCACTAAAAAGATTCACATTTTTTTCCCATAGATTATAAATACCTTTAAAATCGTAACCCATACCTATAGGGAAACTTAAAGGGACAACCTTTAATCCTAACTTTTGTTCAATTTCATCTAAAAGATCAAAAGCATCTTTACCTTCTCTATCCATTTTATTGATGAAAACAATTATTGGAATTTTTCGCATTCTGCAGACTTCAACCAATTTCTTGGTTTGTTCCTCAACACCTTTAGCAACATCAATAACAACAATAACACTATCTACAGCAGTTAAGGTTCTAAATGTATCTTCGGCAAAGTCCTTGTGACCAGGAGTATCTAGAATATTAATTTTAATACCATTATACTCAAAAGCTAATACTGAAGTCGCAACAGAAATACCACGCTGACGTTCTATTTCCATAAAGTCACTCGTAGCACCTTTCTTAATCTTATTACTCTTTACGGCACCAGCCTCTTGTATAGCTCCGCCAAACAAAAGTAATTTTTCTGTAAGTGTAGTTTTACCTGCATCTGGGTGAGAGATAATACCAAAGGTTCTCCGTCTGTTTATTTCTTCTAAAAAAGCCATATAGATAAATTATAAAAGGATTGCAAATATAGTAGTATTAAACACATATAAATAAAAGCAATTTATAATAAATGCATTAAATTACTTAAAACGGTATTAATCTTTTTTGTAATTTTTCATTAAGATAATTTCTTACTATTTTTTGAAGTTGATTATTAGCAAATCTCTTCAATAATAATCTATTTAGTCAGTTTATTTTAAATGTGACATTAAGACATCCTAACGTGTCTTAAGTTTATTAAAGGATAAGATATTTTATTTTTATATTGAATAATCTTACAAAAAATTCGCCATTTACACTTTACGAAGATATTCTTACTTTATCGATAAGCGTAACTTATCTTATATATATGAATTATACATCAACTACATAATAATATGAATATCTCTACTCGATTTTTGCTTAATAGAAATTATTCTATTTTCTTAGTATTGTTTGCATTAATAATCACAACACAGATATCGTTTTCTCAAACCACAGCAACTCCTTGTGATACTACTGCAATTAAATCTTCAAACGAATCTACTTGTAGTGATAACAGTATATATTCAGATATAACTGACGATATATTTACGGCAGATATTACAGTCACTTTTACTGATACACCTATAACTGGCACATTAGATTTAACAGGATGTGGTACAGCAACTGTTTCATTAGTTGGTTTAACATCACCACATACGTTTCAAGATGTATTACTAGGATTAATTTTAGTTGGTGGTCCTATAGCTCAATTAATTCCGGGTCAAATTTTTACTGCCACATACCAAATTGCACAAGCAGATTTAGATGCAAGTATTGTAATAAATTCGGCAACAGTTAGTGGTGAAGAGCCAGCGTCTTACAACGAAAAATTATCTGGCATAAGAGCACAATCAACCCGTAAATATTTAATAAACGGAATTTTATAAGAACGTTTAACAGCTAAGGGTTATGGTGAGTCTAGATTAATTAACGATTGTGGTTGCGAACCTACTAATTATTCAAGTTGTTCAGAAGAAGAACACCAGCTAAATAGACGAAGCGAATTCATTATTACAAGTATTAATGGAAAAACGTGTCCTGAAGACTAATCCTTGTTTCAATTAAACAAAAAAAACCCGTTTATTTATTTAAACGGCTTTTTTTTATGAAATCCTTTACTATTTTTTCAGCTTTAGGTGTTAATTTTGCTTTATGACAGAAGAACAAGTCATCTTAGTAGATGAAAATGATAACCAAATTGGTTTAATGCCAAAAATGGAGGCACATGAAAAGGCCTTATTACATCGTGCGTTTTCAGTATTTATCTTTAACGATAATAATGAGTTAATGCTTCAACAGCGCGCTATGCATAAGTACCATTCACCAGGTTTATGGACTAATACATGTTGCAGTCACCAACGTAACGGTGAGACTAATCTGCAAGCAGGTAAACGCAGATTACAAGAAGAAATGGGCTTTGTAACCGAGTTAAAAGAATCTACTTCTTTTATATATAAAGCACCTTTTGACAATGGGTTGACAGAGCACGAATATGACCATGTAATGATTGGGAGTTATAATGAAGATCCAATTATAAACCCAGACGAGGCTGCAGATTGGAAATGGATGCCTTTAGAAGGTGTAAAAGTTGATATGGCTTTAAATCCTCAATATTACACAGCTTGGTTTAAGATTATATTCGAAAAATTTTATGAATTTATAAATATTAACAAATGAAAGTAACTGTTCACAGAAAAGCACATTTTAATGCAGCACATCGGTTGTACAGAAAAGATTGGAGTTTCGAGAAGAATGACGCTATTTTTGGCAAGTGTAATAATCCTAATTTTCATGGTCACAATTATGAACTTATAGCTAGCGTTACGGGAGATATAGATCCAGAAACCGGTTTCGTTATAGATGTTAAGATTCTTAAAGATATTATTAAAGCTGAAGTTGAAGATGCATTTGATCATAAGAACTTAAATGTTGAAGTACCAGAGTTTAAAGACCTAAATCCTACTGCTGAAAATATTGCTGTTATAGCCTATAATAAGGTAAAGGCGAAATTAAATCCTAAATTTCACTTAGAGATTACACTTTATGAGACACCTCGTAACTTTGTAACTTACTCAGGAGAATAAAATATAATATGAAAGCAGCTCTTTATCCTTTTAAGTTTCAGCCGATTTTAAAGGATAAAATTTGGGGTGGAGAAAAATTAATTAACAAGTTTAATAAGAATTCTGATTCTAGAGAATTAGGTGAGAGCTGGGAAGTTAGTACAGTTCCTGGAAGTATTTCTTTAGTATCTAATGGTGCTTTAAAAGGGACATCATTACAGGCACTTTTAAATACTTACAAATCTGAACTTTTGGGAACAGACAATTTTAAGCGCTTTGGTAAAGCATTTCCACTACTTATAAAGTTTATAGATGCAAAAAAAGACTTAAGCATACAGCTACATCCTAATGATGACTTAGCTAAAACACGCCATAATTCTTTTGGTAAAACCGAAATGTGGTATGTGATGCAGGCAGATAAGGATGCGAATCTTATTGTAGGCTTTAATCAAAGCGTTGATAAAGAGACCTATCTGCATCATCTAGAAAATAAGACACTAACCAAGATTTTAAATTTCGATAAAGTTAAAGAAGGTGATGCTTATTTTATTGAAGCTGGTCGAGTCCATGCTATTGGCGCTGGTGTATTATTAGCAGAAATTCAGCAAACTAGTGACATAACTTATCGTATTTATGATTGGGATAGAGTAGATTCTAAAGGCAATGAGCGTTCGCTTCATAATGATATTGCTATTGATGCTTTTGATTTTAATATGAAAGATGATTTTAGAGTAAATTATAAAAAGTCTTTAAACATTTCAAATAAAATGGTGAGTTGCCCATTTTTTACCACCAATTATGTTGATGTAAAATCGAAAATTGAAAAGAAAAATACACAAGATTCCTTTGTGGTATACATGTGTGTATATGGCTCAATTGAAATAACTACAGATACCTCTTGCGAAGTAATTTCAAAAGGAGAAACAATTTTAATTCCTGCTTCAGTCACTAATTATTCTATACAATCAGAAGACGCAAAACTTTTAGAAGTTTATGTTTAAAATTTCAAAATAAAATTCGATCTAATAACCATTTTGATTTAGTACTTTTGCAATTATAAAATATTTTTAATTATGGCAAATAAAAGAGATTTAAAGAAAGATATAAACTATGTATTAGGTGATATCATTGAAGCAGTTTATGTATGGGAACTTGCGAATGCTGAAAAGCCAACTAAAGAGAGTGAAGCTGTTATAGATGAAGCTATTACTACTTTTGATGAGTTAATTACACGTGTAAATGATAGAAGTGTAGAAAATAAGAAAACACACTTTAAAACTATTGGCAATGATCTAGAATCTAAGGGTAGAGGTCTTATTGAAAAAATAAACAAACTGAAGTAAGTTTGTAAACTTTTTGCCGATGTAGCTCAGCTGGCTAGAGCAGCTGATTTGTAATCAGCAGGTCGTGGGTTCGAGTCCCTCCATCGGCTCTAAAAACTAAAAAATCCAATCTTTTAAAGATTGGATTTTTTAGTTTTTAGAGTGATTATTTTTTATTAACTACTTCACTAAGTCGTTTTCCGTATAGTGAAGTTTTAATTTTATCCGTTAAGTTGTTGTAGACTGAATCTATATAAATAGGGTTAGCGTTAGGCATCTCATATAGAGCTAAATAAGCAGCAACTTCACTATCCTTGTTGTTTATAGCAAATTGAATGGTATATGAATACTTTCGTTTTATTAAAGTATTAGATTTGCGAATAATAGAGTCTAAAGCAATACTGTCATTCTCTTTTTGAGCTAGAAAATTAGCTTGCATTAAATTTAGATTTTCATCATTAAAACGAGACATAATATCAGTGAACTCATTCAATAAATCTTGCTGTGAAGATCCTTTTATTTTTGCGTCAAAATTAAAATTCTTTAATGTTGTATTAACTTCTGTAATTCCTTTATCAGCAAAAAAGGGAATATAATGTTCTTCACCATCGTTCTTAAAAAGCTTTAAATATAACAATATAGGTTCATCTATGTTAGTTTGTAAACTAAAATTGGGCTCTCCATTAATGACCATTGAATCTAAATCTATAATTGATGAATCACCATCCTTTTGTAAATAAACAACACCTTTTTTAAGGCCTTTTACGTTGCCTTTTAAGGTAAAGTTTGCTTCTTTGTCTTTACCACAAGAAACGACTACTAATACTAGAATAATAAGGCTTAATACTTTATTTAGTTTTGACATGTTTTATTTAAAATAATTAGAGAGCAAATATCTTATAATAGTTTTAGAATTGCTAACTAACAGCAGCCAATTCCATTAAAATTGTACATGCAATAGCAGCAATAGTTCCTACGGCATAACCAAAAACTGCGAGTAGTACACCAACAGTTGCTAATGATGGATGAAAAGCAGAAGCAACAATAGGTGCAGAGGCTGCACCACCAACATTGGCTTGGCTACCAACAGCTAAAAAGAAATAGGGTGCTTTAATAAGTTTAGCAACTAGAATTAGAAGTAAAGCATGTATCGTCATCCAAACCACACCAATTGCTATGAGACCAACGTTATCAAAAATCATAGTTAAATCCATTTTCATTCCAATAGTAGCAACAAGGATATAAATAAATACGCTTCCGAACTTACTAGCACCTGCACCTTCATAGTTTTTTGCTTTTGTATTAGATAATAGTATAGCGATTAAGGTGGCAATACTAATCATCCAAAAGAATTTAGAACCTAAGAATGTAAATATATTTCTTGAGGTTGGTGACTCAATATCTGCAACAACACCATCGAAAAATGGTGCTAAGTAATTGGCGCTTAAATGGGCAATACTTACAGTTCCAAAAGCTATAGCACAGATAATCATAATATCTGTAAGTGATGGGTTACGTTTTACTTTTTCTGAAAATGTTGACATTTTCTCTTTAAGGTCTTCTATAGAGGACGTGTCTGCTTTTAACCATTTATTAATACGATTCCGTTTTCCGATACCAATGAGAATAATTGCCATCCAAATATTTGCAACTACGATATCTACAAATACCATTCCGCCATAAAGACGTTGATTATAGCCGTAAATTTCTAGCATGGCAGTTTGGTTGGCTCCACCACCAATCCAACTTCCTGCTAATGTAGAAAGACCTCTCCAAACGGCATCTGGTCCAATACCTCCAACAGTTTCTGGCGAAACAGTAGCTATTAATAAAATAGCAATTGGTCCACCAATAACAATACCCAAAGTACCTGTGAAGAACATGACTAAAGCTTTCCAGCCTAAATTAAAAACAGCTTTTAGATCTATACTTAATGTCATTAGTACTAATGCTGCAGGTAATAAATAGCGGCTAGACATATAATAAAGGTTAGTTCCATGCTTTAAAATGTTATTTTTTTCTGATATGCTTTCCCATTCAGGTGATATTAATCCTGTTGTTGTTAATACAGCTGGTAACATATAAGCAACAAATAAACCAGGAACTATTCTATAGAATTTTGACCAAAAGCCTGTTTTAATAGATTCTGTAATAAACACAAATCCTAATGCAAGCATTAAAAGGCCGAATACAATAGTATCATCTGTGAAGAGTGGTGGTTTAATTATTGCTGTTGAAATTTTATTATCAATATTTACATCTAAAATTTTATTTCCATTTTGGAATGTAATATTCTTTACGTCTATGATTGTTTTATCAATAAAACTTTCGTCCGCTTTAATAATAATATCAAATAATTTCTCAGAGTCTATGCCGATAGTTTTCTTAGAGCTGAATTTTATGATTGCATAATAATCAGAAACTTCAGTTGTGTATAAGTCAACATTTTTAAAAGGTACTATTTTTTTTATTTTGGCAAGAGAATCTCTTGTGGATATTTTAAAGATGAAATCGGTAAAGACAAGTTTATCAACAATTACTGGGACTTCAATAGCTTTAGAACTATTTGCATCAAAACTTCCTATAGTAATTTGTGCTTCAGAATAATTTAAAAAAAGTAAGACAAATATTAATAAAATACTAAATTTTGAAATTGCATTCATATTAGAGGTTTAGTCCTCGCAAAATACAAAAATTAAAAACTAAAAAAAGTGACCGTTTCCGATCACTTTTCTTCTGTTGAGTTATCTTTCTTTTTGGGTTGCCTATTATGCTCTTTTAGATATTGCATAAGCATCCATTCTATTTGTCCGTTAGTGCTTCGAAATTCATCTGCAGCCCATTTTTCAACAGCTTTCAGCATTTCTTCATTCATTCTTAGTGCAAAGGCTTTCTTCTTAGACATTATACTATTTTTTCAGTTTTTGTTGATACACATAAATAAATACAGGTAGTAAAACACTAACACCAACAACGGTTATTAAAAACCCAACCCCTAAATCTGAAGCATTGTTTTGAGCGCCAATAATTATCTGATAATTAATATATGCTAATATTAATGCACACAGAAAGTTTACAATTCTAAGTATTCTAGTACTGAATCTGTATTGTTTTAAAGTATTCTCTTCAGTAATATTCACCTTATAATTATGGAGATGCGGAAAACGATTTAAAATAAATAAACCAATATACATTACAGTAGCTAAAGCAGGTAAAAACCATAAAAAACCTTTGCCACTATAATTATCTGGCTCACCTGCAGCATTAAAATGAGAAGGAACAGAATCAGGTAGATTAGCAAATTCTAGTATTAGGTGAATCCACATTAAAATTAATACTGTAATCGAAGCTAGTTCAATAACGATATCAATAGTTTGAAAAGGTATTTTTAGTTTTGGTCTTTCCGCATTCATTTTTATCTGTTTTTGTCGCGTTCTAAAACAACACTAGCCCAATTGGGTGCAATATGACTTACGACCCAACCTTCACGAGCATATTGATTTAAAAGATCTTCAAAATTTTGAATTCTATTTCTAAATCCAAGTTTTGGTATTACTACTTTATATTCCTTCATTTTTATTTTCTGATTTTATCGTCTTTAAATACAGTCAATGCTAATACAACACCTATTAACAAACCGATGATTGAACCATAGATTAAGCTCATGGCTATGTTATTTGTAACAGTTCCAATAGTTGTGCCAATACTAGATCCTAAAGAACTACCAATGGCTATACTATATGTTTGATTTTTATTTATTTTTTAATGACTTAAGGTGCCTGTATTTAGTACTGGTGATGCATCCTTGTCACCACAAAGTACAACCATTAGGTTACTCACCATGGCAGCTTTACGTTCGTCGTCTAAATCTACAACATTCTTTTTGCTGAGTTCGTCAATGGCCATTTCTACCATGCTTACAGCTCCTTCAACAATTTTATGTCTTGCTGCAACAATTGCTGTTGCTTGCTGACGTTTTAACATTGCGCTTGCAATCTCGTTTGCATAAGCTAAGTATCCAATTCTGGCTTCGAGTACTTCAATACCTGCAATAGTTAAACGTTCGTCGATTTCTTTTTCTAAAGCGTTGCTTACTTCATTTACACTAGAACGAAGCGTAATATCCTCAACAACACCTTCATCTGCAAAATTATCATAAGGATACATACTTGCTAGCTTTCTTACAGCGGCATCGGTTTGTACACGTACAAAGTTTTCATAATTATCTACATCAAAGGCTGCTTTATAGGTGTTTTTAACACGCCATACTAAAATGGTACTAATCATAATAGGGTTACCTAATTTATCATTTACCTTAAGACGTTCACTATCAAAGTTACTAGCTCTCAATGATATTTTCTTCTTAGTATAAAAAGGATTTACCCAATAGAAGCCGTTCTTTTTTATAGTACCAACGTATTTTCCAAATAAAAGTAATACTCTAGACCCATTAGGTTGAACCATTAAAAAACCAAATGCTAATACAAATGCTGCCAGAATTCCGAAAGCAGGCCAGCCCGTTTTGGTGATAGCGATAAGTGTTATGCTTCCAAAGAATAGCAATAAAAATAAAAATAGCATGAGATAGCCATTTGCTGGGACGATAATTTTTTCTTCTTTCATAAGTTTGAAATTTAGTTGGTTAATTAATATTATAAGTCAATATGATATTAAAATGATATCATAAAGATATAATTTATTTTATTAGTATGCAAATTCATTCATTTGTTACAGATATATAAATTAAACTTTGGCACAGCATTTGTTATATGCTATTTGTAATGAATAATGTGATAGTTACCTAGAGTAACATACTACAAAATCGCAGCATTACATTGGTTGGTTAGTTAGAAAAAAGCATCTCGTGGTCGGGATGCTTTTTCATTTTATGTGTATTTTAGAATAAATATTAAGACTTAATAAAGTCGGTAATACTTGTAATCAATAATGGAGAGATTGATCTAAAGGATTCATTGTAAGATTTAGAATTTTCTAAGTCATCACCTTTAATTTCAAATAAGACATGATTCATGTTTTCAATAATGATGAGCTTAGCTTTATAGTTAGCCTGCTTTAGTAATTCAGCTTCTGCAACAGAAACTTGTAGATCTTTTGTGCCATTGATTAATAGAATAGGCATGTTTAAGGTTTTTAAGATATCTGTTGGATTATGGGTCATCCAATTAATCATAAAACTTTGAATATCTGGGCCAAATAAAGAGGCTAGTGGAGCAGGATAGTCTGTTGTCGTTTTGCCAGTTTTAAGTATGTCTACAACACGTTGCGTTTCTTTACCTAATATAGGCGCCATTTTGCTCACTTGTTCAACAAGAACATCTCCTATATTATTACCAGCACCTGCAAGAGATATAAAGCCATCCGCTTTATCTTTAGCTGCGAGCATGCCAACCAAGCTTCCTTGACTGTGACCAATAATATATATATTAGAATAACTATCTTTTTCTTTAAAGTAGTATAAAACGTCTGAAGCGTCATTTACAAAATCATCGAACTTAGTGTCTTTATCTACATTGCCTTGGCGAATTTGTTTTACAACACGTTTATCATATCTAAAAGTAGCGATACCATTATTAGTTAGGTCTTCTGCTAGTTTCTTTAAAGAATTATTTTGTAAAAAGTTCTGGTTTCCATCTCTATTTGTAGGACCAGAGCCAGCTATGATTATAGCTAAATTTGGTTTATCAGATTCATTAGGTATGAGTAGTGTACCATCAATCCATTTAGAAACAGATATATTTTCTTGAGCGTATGTTTTTTCTTGACTTAAACTTACAGATGAAACTAAAAGTGAAATTAGTAATAAGTAATACTTCATTTTAAATTTTTTACGATGCTTAAAGTTACTTTATAATACAATGCATTCTTATTTTTGAAACAACTTTTACACTAATTTATTGTAATTTATATACTTCGATATTTTATTTTTAAGTGTATTTCATCGATTAAATGTATTATTTCGTCTTCAAAAGTTAAAATTAAGTGTATTTCATCGATTAAATATGTTTTTAACCGTTATAACTGAAATACAATGATATATTTGAAGTGTACTAAGATTTAGTTTTTAGTTCAATGGATTAATTAATTAATATTTGCATTATGTTGTTGACTTAGAGACCCTAAATTTACTGCATGATATAAAAGCAAATTTTAGAAAAACCGAGATTGAGGGATCTCGGTTTTTTGTATTTTATAAAGTTATTAATTTTCTAAACGTCAGGTTTATTCTTGGATTAATGTCTTTTTTAGTCTTTGTAATTTGATGTAGCCAATGCTTTTGCATTTCACCTTCCATTATTAATAAGCTTCCGTGTTCTAAAATTAATTTATGACGTTGCTCTTTTATTGTTCTATGTTTAAAATGAAAGGCACGCAATTCACCAAAACTAACCGAAGCAATTACAGGGTGTTCACCTAACTCTTTTTCATTATCTGCATGCCAACCATTACTATCGTTACCATTTCTATAAAGATTAACTAAAACGGTATTGAATGAGTGCTTAATAGCATCTTCAATCTTAGCTTTTATGTGTTGAATTGGTTTGGTAAACGGCTCAGGATGCATTACAATATTAGAATAACCATAAGGTTGGTTAGAATCTCCAAAAAGTGCAGTTAGACGTGGTTGCTTGTATGTTTTGCCGAAAACGGTAATGTCATCATGTTGCCAATTCGTGTCTGTTTCAATTGCTTTGAAATACGAATCAGCTTCAGATACAGAGAAGAAATTTGGAATATAAACTAACTCCGCATTCGGTAGATTAAAATGTTGTTTCTCTTGCGAAAACAAGTCCATAGTATAATTTTTGTCTAAATTAGTATTTCAATATGAATTATAAAAACCTCATATTAATTGTTTGCGTTGCGATGCTCTTCTTTTGTTTTAATAAAAAGCAGACGTTACCTGATGGTTTTGTTTACGCTAAAGATATTATTCCAGATTTAGATGTAGAATTACGCTATTTTACTACTAACAATTTTGTTGGTGATACGATTGATGGTTATAAAACCAATAAGTTAATTCTCACCAAAGAAACGGCCGAGAAATTGAAATTAGTACGAGAAGAACTTCAAGAGCAAAACTTGTGCTTAAAGGTTTATGACGGTTACAGACCGCAAAGTGCTGTTAATCATTTTATACGCTGGGCAAGAGACTTAAACGATACAATTAATAAGCAACAATTTTATCCAGATGTTAATAAGCGTAACTTATTTAAAGCAGGTTATATAGCATCGCGTTCTGGGCATAGTAGAGGAAGTACTTTAGATTTAACTATTACTAACGGAGAAACAGGTGAGCCTATAGATATGGGAAGTCCTTATGATTTTTTTGGTGAACAATCTTGGGTTAATTATAAAGTGATTACAGAAAAGCAAAAGGAAAATAGGCAGCTATTACAAACTGTAATGCTAAAGCATAATTTTAGAAACTACCCAAAAGAATGGTGGCATTTTACGTTGCGTTGGGAGCCGTTCCCAAAGACTTATTTTGATTTTGAAGTGGAATAGTTCTACGATTTCTTCAAAAACAATAATCCCACAATAGGTCCTAAAGCCAAAATCATAAATGCGAATTGTGTATAATCAACTATTAAACTATTTAGCAATTGAATACTCACAATAGTAATTGCAAAACCAATACAATTTACAATAGTCAATGCTGTGCCTTTAGATTGTGCGTCACTATTTTGTGCTACCATAGTAGAAAATAATGGAGAATCTGCAATAACTACCATTCCCCAAATAACAAGAAAGCCAATGAAAACTGGAATAGAATTTATCAAAAAGAATAATGGTGAGAGTAAACAACATAAGCCAGAAATACTCAGAGATAATACGGCTATTTTTTTAGTACCATAACTATTTGAAATAAAGCCACCTAATATGCAAGCTATAGTTCCGGAAGCTATGACTATGAAAGAAAATAAAGAGATATTAAGTTCTGTATTATGAAGTTCAGTATGCGTTAACAGAAGAATTGGTACAAATGTCCAAAAGGCATAAAGTTCCCACATGTGTCCAAAATAGCCAAAAGCTGCAGATCGGAATGACGGATTTTTAAAAACCTTTACGATTTTAGAAACATCAAATTTGCTAGCTAATTTTTGATAAGGTCCATTTGGTACAAATAAAAAAACCAGAAAACCACCAGTTAGTGCTAATATTGATGTCGTCCTAATGACGCTTTCCCATTTAAAATTGAATCCAACAGACTTTATAAGATGAGGAAATGCTGTGCCTAATACTAGCGCACCAACTAAAAGGCTAAGTGATTTTCCTAAGCCTTTTTCAAAATGATCTGCTGTAATCTTCATTCCTACGGGATAAATACCAGCTAAGCTAAAACCCGTTAGGAATCTAAAACCAATTAGAGTTAAAATAGAATTGTTAGAATAAAGCATACCAAGATTAAAAATAGCACCAAGAACTGCACAGATAAAAAATACTTTAGAAGGTGAAAACCGATCACTCAGTGTTAGAATAGCAAATACAAAAGTGCCTACAATAAATCCAAATTGTACAGAAACGCTTATATAACCTAAAGATTGAGAGCCCAGGTTAAAGGTTAAAATTAAATCATCAATTATAGCGTTACCTGCAAACCAAAGCGAGGTACAACAAAATTGGGAAAATATAATTATTGGTAAAACCCATTTGTTGGTGCTGGTAATAGCTTTGTTTTTCAAGTAATTTATGTTTTAATTCAAATACATCCAAGCCCAATACATCAAGCCAAATTGAAGTGGAATACGAAGTAAGAGTATCCATTTTGGGATACCTGCAGCAGCTTTTTCGTTAGATAGCATATAAAAATGAACCATTAAGAAAACAGCTAGCATAGCTATAATACCGTAAATAGAAATTACTTTAAGAATAGCGATACATAAGCTGACTCCTAAAAGTATTTCCGCAATACCACTCCAAAACACTAACGCTTTGTGGTTTGGTAAATATTTTGGCATAATGGGCAGATATATTTTTGGTTTTATAAAATGCATAACTCCTGCTAAAATATACATTACAGCCATAATGTAAAGTCCAATGGGTTCACTCATCTTTAAATGTTTTGTAGATTAAACCAATTCCGTAGTTATTGAAATTTTTGTCTAATAAACTAGATTTAAAACCATTCCCTTTTTCAAATTTAACCCAGCCATTACCACCAATAAATACACGTTTTATAAAGGTGTTTTTGGTTTCAATCTCATCAGTAAATGGAAGTAATGGTCTAAAATTAGTAGGGATTTTAACCAGGCCATTTTTAGATTTTATCTCTTTATATTTTTTATTTGGTAATAATTTCCCAGCTTTATTCGTGTAGCCAAGAGCTTGTAATGATACAAAAAATCCATTTTCAGGAATATAGATATCATAGTCGTCTACATTAAGTTCATAAGCATCTCCGTTTTTTTCTGTTGCTCTAAATGCAATGGTTTCATAGGTTAAAACTTTACCAGGAAGTCCATTGTCATTTTTGTAAAATTGTACTTTAAACAATGTTGAAAAAGGTTTTTTATCGCTGTTGGCACGCTTGCGTTTGCTCCAATCTTTAGATTCTAATGCAATCGGAAAAAGTACACTAGCTAATTTTTGATTTTTAGCAGTTGTTTTAGGGAAAAAAACTGCGATTTCAGACTCAATTGTTGGTAACCAACATTTATAATAATCGTTGTCTAAATAAGGTTTCAGAGTTTCTTTTTTGAATTTACGCTTTAGTTTTACATCAATTACAACTTCATCTAGTTCGTCTGCCTGCGATTCCATTAATAATACTTTTGGAAGGTTGTGCGTAGAAAGATTAAGGTTTTTAAAACCTAATGCAGAGATAAACAACGAATCTATATTCGGATATATTTTTTGTGTGAATATAAATACACCTTCATCATCAGCGAAAATACCTTGCCCATTTCCAAAAGAAATGGTGGCATAAGATATTGGAAATTCTGTTTGAGAATCTTTAATATTTGTTTGCGAATGTGCTAAATTAAAAAGATGAAAACAGCAAATAAAGCATAAGGTTTTATAGCGCATATTTATTTATTACTTTCTATCCAAGCATTTATTTTTTCTTGTAATAAAGCTAAAGGAATACAACCAGGTTCTAATATTTGATTGTGAAATTCACTAATTTGAAACTTGTCACCTAATTGTTCTTCAGCCTTGGCACGTAATTCTAATATTTTTAATTGTCCAATTTTATAAGATAATGCTTGACCAGGATTTGCCATATAGCGCTCAATTTCTCGGGTAATACTTTCTTCACTTTCAGCTTCGTTTTTTAAAGAATATTCTATTGCCTTTTCTCGGCTCCACCCTTTTGTGTGTATGCCAGTATCAACAACCAATCGGATAGCTCTATGCATTTCTGCACTCAGATTGCCGAAATATTGGTAAGGATCTGTGTATAAACCTAGTTCTTTTCCAAGTGATTCTGTATATAAAGCCCAGCCTTCTCCATAGGCACTATACCATAAAGCTTTTCTGAATTTTGGTAAGTTTTCATTTTCTTGTTGTAATGAAATTTGAAAGTGATGACCAGGTATTGCCTCATGTAAAAAAAGGGACTCATCAGAATAGATATTATAGGTTTTGGTGTCTGGTATAGGAACATAAAAGACGCCTGGACGATTTGCTGCTATCGAACCTGGGTTATATTCAGCACTAGCTGATGCTTCCCTAAAGGCTTCCGTACGTCTTACTTCAAAGGTTGTTTTTGGTTGAATATTAAAAAGTTTATCGACTTGAGGTTTCATTTTATTATAAATCGCATTAAAGTTTTCTATCACCTCTTCAGGAGTTGTAAATGGCATAAGTTCTTTTTTGTTTCGCACGTGGTCAAAAAACGAAATGATATCACCTTCGTAACCCACTTGCTTTTTTACTTTTTCCATTTCTGATAAAATACGTGCAACTTCAGTTAAGCCTAATTTATGAATTTCATCTGCGGACATATCTGTTGTCGTATATAATTTTATTTGGTGTTTGTAATATGCTTCACCGTTTGGTATATCAGAAATTCCGCTAGAAATTCTACCAGCCAACATGTAATCAGTACCCATAAAGGTGTGTAATTGCTCAAATGCTGGAACAATTTTATCTAAAACCATACTCTTATAGTCTTGTGTTAAATTGGTCTTATCTTCTTCCGAAAACCCATCTGGTAAATTAGTAATAGGTTTGTAAAATAAATGTGCGCTTAAATCTTTGGTAGTTAATGCTTTTAGTTGAGGTAGTACTTTAACAATTAATGATTTTGGTAATACATGTTTAGCTTTAATACCTGCTTTCATATTGTCTTCGGCTGATTGCATCCAAAGTAAAAAACCGTCAACACGCTCTAACCAATTCTTATAATCTTCAACGGTCTTAAAAGGTTGTGCACTTGCGCCACTTGCAAATTGGCCAATCATTAAATTGATGGACCACATTTGGTCTACTGGTGTATAAGCCGTAAAATTTAAACGACTTAGATTAATATCGCACTCCCAGTTTAAGACAGCTTTACTTAATTGTTGACTTTCAGTTAAATCTGAATCCTCGAACGTATTAACTTCATATTTAAATCTTGTTAAATACGCTTTTTCGGTAGCAATGAAATTATCATCTAAAACATTTGGTAATACATTGTTGTAAGTGTTATCACCCATAAAAGTTGCCTCTAAAGGATGTGCCATAAGGTTTTCGTTGTAGTAATCATTTAAAAGAGCACTAAATGAATCAGAAGTTGTAGTACTTAATTCCTCATTAGTAGTTGATGTGTTCTCTTTACATGCTGTAAGACTAAGAAGTATGCAAGCAAGGACCAAAATGTTTTTCATGATTAGTATGATTTTATAATTAATTATCTAAAGATATTGAATCTTAACTATTATCAATAAAAAAACTGCTAAGTATTAGTTAGCAGTTTTGGTAAAAGTAAGGGTAATGCGCTTATTCTTTGTCGAGATTTTTTGTCATGTTAAAACCTACAAATAATGCAATACCTGCTGTTAAGAAAATAGTACCTGGATAGGCTGCCTCTTCTGCAACTCCTAAATTGTGGTAAAGTATCGAAGCTACAAAAATACCAGCACCAATTCCCATTAACAACAATGCTAAGTTTAAAATAAGAACTTTCCAGATCGGTGCTGCATTTCTGCGACCTTTCATAAAAATAGTGGCATCTGCGCCTTTTTCGATAAGTGCTAAACGTTCTTTGTTTCTAGTTGAAAGGTATAAGTATACCACACCAAAAATAGCTAAAAACATGCTAATTGGTATTAAAATTTCTCCTGACATAATGTTTGATTTTTAATTGATTATTTTTAAGTGTTCATAGCTTATGACGACAAGTTTTGGATGAAGGTTACAATTTTATCAAAAAAAGTTTTTTAAAATTTATGTAACCTATTATTATATAAGGTCGTCTTAAATAGTAATGACCACCATCGACGACCAAAAGCTAATAGAAACTATTCAAAATGGCGACACTAAAGCGTATTCGCAATTAGTGAATCGTTATAAGGACTTGGTGTTTACATTGGCCATAAGAATGCTGAAGCATAGGGAAGAAGCAGAGGAAGTGGCACAAGATACTTTTATAAAGGTGTTTAAATCCTTAGATAAGTTTAAAGGCGATTCTAAATTTTCGACCTGGATTTATAAGGTCACTTATAATACTTGCTTAGATCGTATAAAAAAGAATAAGAAGCATTATAATGATGTAGCTATAGATGAATTTACATTTAATAAATTAGATACTATTGACAACGCTTTGGATAATATGATAAATGAAGAAAAGCGTGTTTTAATAAAGAATTGTATCAACAAATTACCAGAAGATAGTAGTGCTTTATTGACTCTATTTTATTTTGAAGAATTATCTTTAGAAGAAATATCTAAAATTATAAATATTGAAGCGAACACAGTTAAGGTAAAGCTTTTTAGAGCAAGAAAGAAGTTAGCTGTTATATTAGAACAGTATTTGAAACCTCAAAATAGCATGAATTATGAAAAATGATGAAAAAAAAATAGAGGCATTTATAGATAAGCTAATTGCTAATGAAACTTTAGAGCAACCCGCTTTAGATTTCACAAATAAAGTGATGACTGAGGTTGAAGCTATTTCTAATTCAACAGCGACAGTTTATAAACCATTGATTCATAGGTCTGTTTGGCTACTTATAGGTGTTAGTTTCGTTGCTTTGGTTGGTTATATTTATTTAAAAGAACCTATAACAAGTAGTGGATGGCTGGGTCGTTTTAATTTGTCTAATATTTCTGTAAATCCTTTAGAAAATATAGCGATCAATTTTTCGTCAACATTAATGTATGCTTTTGTCCTATTGGCGATCATGGTAAGTATTCAAGTCCCATTATTAAAGCATTATTTTAATAAACGTAATGTTTTTTAATTGGGATAATACCAGAATAAAATTTCAGCATAGTTTAGGTCAATAGTATCTTTTTCTCTAATCTTTTAGTAAAAATATTGAGCACATGATTGCCTTCAGGTAAAACCTCATTTTGAAGTATATATTCTATAACAACTGCAAAGGAAATAATTGAAAATGTTAATGCCAATACATAAAAAATGAGTAAAAAGGAAATGGCAAAAATGATACTACAATAGTTTTCTAAAGTCCCAATATTTTTTCAAAAGATACCACCTTCTTTTTAAGATATTTAGTGAGCTTTTGGCTGTAATTGTTTTTCATAATCAAGATTACCAGAAACATAGTGCAAGCCTAAAGTACCAATCCATAAGCCTCTTAATAAAACATGCAGTAATAAATTAAATATTAAAATAAAACATGCAAACATAGTAATAATACCTTTATACATTAAACCGTTTATTTGTGCTCCTTTAATGCCAACTACAATAGGTTCGTAAGCACTGAATAAAGCAAAAATTGCAAAACCAGAGATTAGCAATTCTAGTTGCCACCTTTCTTCCTGCAATTTTTGTAAAAGTTTTTTGAATGTAGGATTATTGCAATCGTTATTCATTGTTAGGTTGGTTCCGTTTAATTTCTCCTAAATTTAGTGATATTCAATTAATTTCAATCTTTCTAATCAAATTTTGAAACCCTTTTGCTTTTTTTTCGTTTTTAATATTGAAACCGCTAACCAATTAGATGCATAAAACAGATAACACGTTAATAGAACTTTGCAAAAAAGGCAATCAAAATGCTCAGATGCAAGTTTATGATGGGTATAGCCAAGCGATGTTTACCATTGCTTGCCGTTATCTAAAACATGAAGAAGATGCTAAAGACGCGATGCAAGATGGGTTTTTAAAGGCATTTACAAATATTGAAATGTATAAGCCTGAAGCCACATTTGGAGCATGGCTAAAACGAATAATTATCAATCAGTGTTTAGATGTATTAAAGAAAAAACAATTAGAATTTGTTACTGTTGAGGTTTCAGAATTACGGATTATTGAAGATGATAATTGGAATTTTAATAGCTCAATTTCTAAAAATGATATTCTAATAGCTATTGAGCAATTAAACGAAAAACACAAAATAGTAGTAATCCTATATTTAATTGAAGGCTACGATCACCAAGAAATTTCAGAGATTTTAGCCCTGCCAATAAAAACCTCGAGAACCCATTTAAGACGCGGAAAGCAAAAATTACAAGACCTTTTAAAACGAAAGTACAATGAAGCGAGATATTAGAGATTTATTTAAGGAAGAAGACGAATTAAAGTCGCTTCCTGAAAATTACAGAAAAGAGTTTTTAGAAAAGCTTAAAAAGCAATCTAAGAAAAAAGTAACATCTTTTTCTTGGTTAAAAATTGCAGCAGTATTACTAATTGCATTAACAGTAGGTTTTAGTTTGTTTTATAATAATCCTGAAGAGGAAAAAGTATCACCAATTATAGCACAAGTTGAAGCAGTAGAAGCAGAGTATTTAAAAAATATTGAAGTCGAGTGGGAGAGTTTTGTGGCTCTTGCCGATGATGAAATTTTAATTTCAAGATTTAAAAAGAAACTAGAGGACTTAGATACTGACTATCAAGAAATTTCTGTTAAGTTTAAGAATGAATCTGATAATTTAGTTGTTATTGAAGCTCTAGTAGAAAATCTTCAAACACGACTTCAGATTCTGAAAAATATACAAAAACACATCAAAATATTAAATCAAAAAAACGAACAACATGAGAACATTATTTAAACTTATACTATTAATCACAGTTCAAGTATTGCATGCGCAAAAGCCTTCTAATATTGAAATGGAAGAGATTCATACAATCTATGATGAAAGTTTTACGACAGATGCAAATACGACTTTGGTTTTGAATTTAAGTAATACTGCGGCTCGTATTTATAAATCTAAAGATGATAAAGTCCATATTAAATATACTATGGAATTTAATAATTACAGAAAAAAAATAGTAGAATCTAGTTTGAAACGTGCAATTGTCTCTGGAAAAAAAGAAAATAATAAAATCACATATACTTCAAAAAGCCGGAATTCAAAATATTATAGACAATATCAGATGGAAGAGGTTTTGGTAGGTCGCTTGGGTAAAATGGTGGATTCAACAAATAAGATAAAACCCGTTATCAGAAAATCTTTAGATTCAATTCTTATTCAAATTAACCTATCTGAGCGCAAACGTTTAAGGAAATTTTATGGCACATTTAAAATTAAGCCAAGAGTAAAAAAATGGAAGAAAAGTGATAAACTCCAAATAACTCGAATGGTGATTTATATACCAGAAAACATTCATGTTAGAGCAACTTTAGAAAATGCACAGCTTATATTTTTAGATGATTTCATTAATAGAGCAACTATAAATAGCCGAAATTCTAAGCTTAGATTTAAGACTATTGGCCATGAGCTAAATATATTTGATATTGACAATGGCTATTTTAATGCAGAAGCAGTCACTAGTGGTAGTTATAGTTTTGCAAACACAAAAGAAGTTACTATTGGTAGGCTTAGCAATTCATTGGTGAATTCTGAATTTACTAAGATTGAATTAGGTGAAATAGGTAAAAATAATAAGGTTGTTGATTTTAATAGTAAATATTTTATCTACAATTTTAGTAACGATTTTGGTGCATTTAATCTTGATACTGATTATACCGAAGTTAATCTATTTTTTCCTGAAAGCATAGACTATTATATCGAAACGTTTGGTTACGATACGGTACATTATTCGAAGGGTTTCACAGGGGTTATTGGGTCACCTAGTAAATATGAACCTACAAAAATGATGACTATTGGTAAAGAAACTAATCCTAATAAAATTAAAATTAACACCACACATGGTATAATTAGGCTTGGTGAGGATTCTATAGACTTTGGTAAAAAAAACTAATATTACCCAAAAAATACTCCATGCAAATAACGACCAGGCATTAACGTAAAGCCACCAGCAATAATGAGAGCGCCAAAATAAAGTAATATCATCTTTCTTTTGTGCGCTTTTACATTCCCTTTTTTAATGGCTAAATAAGCCGTTGGTACTGTCCAAATAGTTAAGAAACTAAATAGGTGAATCCAACCAAAATGATTTAAAACTCTACCACCAACATCAGCTGGCATAAATAAGGTCACAATGGCTGTAAACAGCATTAAAATCATATAGATTCTACCAAGTTGTTTATGGATTTGCGTTCCTTTTTTAATGATTAAAAGAAAACCACCAATAAATACACAAGGCACTACGGTGTATAAATGGAGAAACATTAGAGTGTCGTAGCTCATATATTATTTTTGAAAGTAAATAAATTTTAAGAATCAAATTCAGCTTCAGAGGCATAATCAATAAAGGATCTAACTCCTTGAAAAGGACTATATTTGATAAAGTTAATCATTGCTATGTGTTTATATAAATTAAAATTTATAATATTTTTTTTCTTCATAAATACAATTTCTAGCCATAGCCAAACAAATCAAAATTTTGACGACTCTAAATTAGAAAAGACCCTTTTTGAGAGTAACGACTTACTTTCTATTAAACTTTCCTACTCAAGAAAACAACTCAAAAAAGAAACTAACGATTCTACATTTCTCGATTCATTTTTAGCGCATAAAAGTGCAGATAGTAAATGGGATACATTACGAGTAAAAATTAGAGCTCGTGGTAATTTTAGGCGTGCAAAGTGTCATTTCACACCTGTTAAATTAAAAATTAAGAAATCTGATGCTAAGAAAACTATCTTTAAAGGTCAGAAGCAATTAAAAATGGTCTTGCCCTGTGTTAATGAATCTTCTAAAGATGATAATGTAATAAAGGAATATATTATTTATAAAATGTTTGAGGTTGTCTCGCCCTATTATTTTAGTTCGCGGTTGTTAGATATAGAATATTCAGAAATTAAAAAAAGACGAACTCAAGTGCACAATTTTAAGGGTTTAATGATAGAAGATAATAGCAAAGTTGCTAAGCGATTAGACGCTAAACTTGGTAAAAGAAAATACTATCCACAAGCTTTTGATGAGTTGGGTGCTGTGAGACACGCTATGTTTCAATTTATGATTGGGAATACGGATTTTTCTACAGTTTATCAGCACAACACTAAGGTGTTATTCGTAAACAAAAGGTTTTTTACGATACCGTATGATTTTGATATGGCTGGTTTTGTAAATACAAGTTATGCTGTAGTATCGCAGATTGGTAACCAAAAATTACCAATAGATAAAGTGATAGATCGTTATTATAGAGGTTATAAACATGATTATAAATTCTTTCAACAAGTACGAGAAGAATTTATCGATAATAAAGAGGATCTGCTTCAAATTATAGATGATAACAAGTTGAATTTTATAGACCAGAAAAGTTATAAGGTTGCAAGAGTCTATATTTTAGATTTTTTCAAATTAATAGGGAATGAATCAACTTTCAAAAAGCGCACTTATTTGGCCGCATTAGAACTAAATTAAACTTAATACCAACGTTTCTTTTTCTTTTTAGAAGCCTCACTCTTTCTACCCTTTTTATATTTACTCCCTTGCTTTTTATGTACAACAGGTTTTGCTTTAGGATCTAAAGGATAAGGATGTTCAGTCTCTACAGGGATTTGAACATTAATACTGTTTTGAATCGCTTTTACATAGCTTTTTTCGTCAGCAGAACACATCGCGTACGCTTTTCCAAGATTTCCAGCGCGTCCTGTTCTACCAATTCTGTGCACGTAAGTTTCAGGTACATTTGGCATATCAAAATTAAGCACGTTATCTAATTCATTAATATCAATACCACGAGCTGCAACGTCAGTCGCAATTAAAACTTTGACGTATCCATTTTTAAACTTGTTTAAGGCGTTCTGTCGTTCACTTTGGGCTTTATCTCCATGAAGGCTATTTACTGCGTAACCATTTTTCAATAAAGTTTCCTCTAGTTTATCGACACCATATTTAGTGCGTCTAAAAATAAGAACGTTGCCTTCTATAGTGTTTCTCAATAAATGCAAACACAACTCTATTTTACTTTGTTTAGGTACATAATACAAGACTTGACTCACATCTTTCGCTACAGATTTTGTAGGAGTCACATCGATACGTTCAGGATTTTTAAGAATGGTATTTGCTAATTCCTCAATCTTATAGGGTATAGTTGCTGAGAATAAAAGTGTTTGTTTAGTTTCAGGACAAAGACGTTCAATCTTTTTAACATCATCAATAAATCCCATCGCTAGCATTAAATCTGCTTCATCTAAAACGAAGGTTTCAACATAATCGAGGTTAATGTAATCTTGTTTGTGCAAGTCGAGTAGGCGACCAGGTGTTGCTACTAAAATATCAACCCCTTTTTTCAAAACATCTTTTTGTGGTTCAATAGAAGTTCCTCCAAAAACAACCAGAGATTTTAGGTTAGTAAACTCAGCATACGTTTTAAAATTTTGTTGAATTTGAACAGCGAGTTCTCTAGTTGGACTCACAATCAACGCTCTTATTTTTTTTCCTTTCTTAGGCGCATCTTGTTTATCATATAGTTTTTGTAGAATAGGTAATGCAAAAGCCGCTGTTTTACCAGTGCCAGTTTGAGCAGATACAATAACATCTTTACCATCTAATACAAGAGGTATTGAGCGCTGTTGTACCAAAGTTGGCTCAATATAGCCAGAAGCTTCAACGGCTTTCTGTAAGGGTTTTATGAGGCCTAAGTCTTTAAATGACATGTGTTTTAATTTGTGGTAAAGGTAATGTAAAAGATGAAGTTGATTTAAAATAAAAGCGATTTCAAATTTGAAAGCTTTTATACGTTTTGGCGGTTTTATAGACAATGATAAAATGCTAAAGAACGCGCTCAATCATAGACATACTATTCAAGATGCAATGTGCAATTATTAAAGGCCACAAATTACGACCAAATTTAACATATGCAATTCCCATAACTAAGCCAATAAGTCCAACAGTTATTGATCTTTCAGATAAATCGTTTGAGTGTCTAAAACCAAAAATCACTGCTTGTAATACAACTGCTATAACAGTAGCAAATGAAGTAAAAGAAAATAGTTTTTCAAACCAATTCATTAAAAAACCTCTGTCTAGTAATTCTTCGAGCATTGATTCAATTAAAACCATTGGAATAATTGTGAAGAAGAGCGACCAGTTTCCTTTAAGGTCTCCAAATTTAGAGGTAGTACTACCTTCAGAAACCTCTTGTTCAGTTATAAAAGGTAAAGCATCTTTAATAATATTGAAAAGCATTATAGATGCTACTGTTGCAATTAAAATCCCAATACTAACCAATATTGTTTTTTTGATGCTTTTGGGTTTACGCAGGCCTAAATCTTTCCATGATAAACCTCGGACTTTCATTCTCCACATGGCTATAATTAATGTTGAGAATGACCAAAACAGACCATTTATGATAAAACCAACATTTGGAAAATAAATTTCTCTAATGAGAAACATGACTGTGATATAGATTACTAAATCGACTAAAATACCCTTATGGTTAGGGTTTTTAATTATTACTTGGGTATTAGTATGATTCGTCATTTATCTTTACCGTTGGTTAGATTAACTTTTTATAGGACGATAAAAACTACAAATAGGTTACAGTCTTAAAAAAAATCACCTGAATTTACCAACGCTCAATAGCCCAATCCTTTTGCTCTTTCTCAGATAAAAATGTCCAAGCAATAAATCTGCTAATCTTATGACCTTGACCCATTTCAATAGTTTTTACATCAATAGCATTCACTTTTTGTAAAATCTTATAGGTTGGTTTTAGTGTTGCTTCTTTCGAAATTAAGCTTGTAAACCAAAAGCATTGTTTACTGAAATGTTTACTCTCGTAAATCATGTCTTTTACAAAACGTGCTTCACCACCTTTGGTCCATAATTCATTATTTTGCCCGCCAAAATTAAGAAGTGCTTTACTCGGACGTTTTCCTTTTAAGTTTTTAAGTTTTCGTAGACTGGCTTTTTGAGCATCTTCTAATGAGACATGAAACGGTGGATTGCACATTGTAAAATCAATATGCTCGTTTGGTTTTATAATATCTTTAAAAAATGCATTAGATTGCTCTTGTCGTCTAATTTCTAAACTAGATTTTAAATTTGAGTTTCTTTGCTCTATCTCTTTTGCAGATATAATTGCAGTTTCATTAGTGTCACTTCCAATAAATGACCAGTCATATTCAAAATTGCCAATAATTGGATAAATACAGCTTGCACCAACACCAATATCTAAGCCTGTGATATGGTTTCCTTCTGGAATATTAGTTCCATTTCCTTTTAAAAGATCTGCAATATTATGAATGTAATCTGCACGACCAGGAATAGGTGGGCACAAATAATGCTCCGGAATATCCCAAAATTCAACATTATAATGATGTTTTAATAAAGCTTTATTTAAGGCTTTAACGGCATCTGGATTAAAAAAATCAACCGAATTATCACCATATTTGTTTGGTGCTACAAATGCTTCTAATTCAGGTGAGCTTTTAATAAGTTTATCAAAATCGTAGCGTTCTCTATGTTGACTTCTAGGATGAAGTTCTGATTTTACTTTTGCGTGTTCTTTTTTATCTTTCAATTGTTCTATTCTAAAGTAATAACTAAATCATTTTGTTTTACCATTCTGCCTTCTTCTAAGCTTATAGATTTTACTTTACCAGCTTTGTGTGCCGCAACTGTAGTTTCCATTTTCATAGCTTCAATGATAAATAAAGGGTCATTCTCTTTTATAATTTGATCCTTCTTAACCACTATTTTATAAAGTGAGCCTTGCAAAGGTGCACCAATTTGATTAGGATTTTCAGAATCTATTTTTTTATTTTCTTGTTTTACGATTTTTGAAGATTTATCAAAAACATCAACAAATCTATTCTCACCGTTTACTTTAAAGAATACGGTTTTATAACCATCATCATTTGCGATACTTACAGAAAGTAACTTTACAATAATAGTTTTTCCTTGTTCTAATTCTATTAATGTTTCTTCGCTAGGTTTCATTCCGTAAAAGAAGTTTACCGTCGGAATTAAACCAAGGTTTCCATAATTCTTGTAATTTTCGTGAGCGTCTTTAAAGACTTTTGGATATAAGGTGTAGGATAAGAAATCTTCTAGCTCAATAGGTCTTGTAAATCCTTTTTGAAATTTCTTTTTAAAGTCTTTATAATCCTTATCAAAATCAATAGGCTCTAAATGTGCATTTGGTCGATCTGTATATGGTATTTTATTTCTTAAAATTATTTTCTGAAGTTTTTTAGGAAAACCGCCAGTTGGTTGTCCTAAATCTCCCTTAAAGAAATTAATTACCGATTCTGGAAAAGAAATTGATTCACCACGAGTCATCACATCTTCTGGTGTTAAATTATTGGTCACCATAAAAATAGCCATGTCACCAACCACTTTAGAACTTGGTGTTACTTTTACCAAATTACCAAACATTTTATTGACTTGCGCATACATTAATTTTACCTCACTAAATTTATCTACCAATCCTAAAGCTGTGGCTTGAGGTCTTAAATTTGAATACTGTCCACCTGGAATTTCATGCTGAAAAATTTCAGCAGAACTGGCTTTTAATCCAGATTCAAAAGGGTAATATAATTCTCTTGTATCTTCCCAGAAGTTTGAAAATTGATTTAACTTATCCATGTCAAAATTATGAGCACGTTCTTGGTATTTCATCATTTCTACAATCGAATTAAAATTGGGTTGTGATGTTAAACCAGATAAGCCACCAAGGGCAACATCTACCACATCAACACCCGCCTCAATAGCTTTCATGTAAGTCGCAGATTGTAACGATGATGTATCGTGGGTATGTAAATGAATAGGGATATTCACGGTGTTTTTTAAAGCCGAAACCAGCTCAGTAGCTGCATAAGGTTTTAGTAAACCAGCCATGTCTTTTATAGCAATCATATGTGCGCCTGCATTTTCTAAATCTTTAGCAAGTTGCGTATAGTATTTTAGCGTGTATTTTGTTTCTTCAGGATTTAAAATATCACCTGTGTAGCTTATCGCTGCTTGTGCAATCCCACCCGTTTTATTGCGGACATAGTTAATACTTGGTTCCATGGCTTTCACCCAATTGAGCGAGTCGAATATTCTAAAAATATCAACACCATTTTCCCATGATTTTTCAACAAATTTTTCAATCAAATTATCAGGATATGCTTTATAGCCAACAGCATTAGAACCACGTAAAAGCATTTGGAATAAAATATTAGGTACTGCACTCTTAAGTTCTCTTAATCGTGTCCAAGGACTTTCGTGCAAGAAACGCAGACAAACATCGAAAGTTGCACCTCCCCAAACTTCCATACTAAAGGTATTCGCATGGTTTTTTGCAAAACTTTCTGCGACTTTAAGCATGTCGAATGTTCGCATTCGTGTTGCTAATAACGATTGGTGCGCATCTCGCATTGTCGTATCTGTATATTGAATTTTATTTTCAGCTTTTAACCATTGGCAAAATTTTTCTGGACCAAGTTCTGTAAGTAAATCTTTGGTGCCTTTTGGGAATTCTGCTTTAAGATCAAACTTAGGAACTTTAGGATGTCTAAATACTTTATTATCATCCTTAAACTTTATATCAGGATTGCCATTGACAACAACTTCAGCTAAATATTTTATGGCTTTAGAGGTTCGGTCTTGTGGTAATCTTATTTCGAATAACTCTGGTGTATTCTCTATGAAATTCACAGATACTTTACCTTCTCTAAATGTATTATGAACTATAACATTCTGTAAAAAATGGATATTAGTTTTTACACCTCTAATTCTAAATTCTTTTAAGGCACGTCTCATTTTTCTAATAGCTCCATCTAATGTTCTGCCCTGAGCAGATACTTTTACGAGCATAGAATCAAAAAATGGACTCACATTATAGCCTTGGTAAATGCTACCAGCATCGAGTCTAATTCCCATGCCAGACGCACTGCGATAGGTGGTAATGTTTCCATAATCTGGTGTGAAATTATTTTCAGGATCTTCTGTTGTTAATCTACATTGCAGTGCAAATCCGTAAGTTGCCAAACTATCTTGCCCATAGATTTTTATTTGTTGGTCAGACAATTTATAACCTCCTGCAATGAATATTTGTGTTTTTACCAAATCGATACCAGTCACCATTTCGGTTACTGTGTGTTCGACCTGAATTCTTGGATTCACTTCAATAAAAAAGATGTTGTCTTGTTGATCTACCAAAAACTCAACCGTTCCAATATTATTATAATTAACTTCCGAAGTGATCGCAATTGCATATTTGTAAAGCGCATCTTTAACGGTTTGCGATACATTAAAAGAAGGAGCGACTTCAACTACTTTTTGGTGCCGACGTTGTACGGAACAATCGCGTTCAAACAAATGACGAATATTGCCATGTCTGTCGGCAACAATTTGTACCTCAATATGTTTTGGATTTTCGACATACTTTTCTAAAAACATGGTGCCATCACCAAAAGCATTTAAGGCTTCATTACTTGCGGAATTAAAATTTTGTTCTAAATCCTTGTCAGTTCTTATGACGCGCATACCTCTTCCGCCACCACCAGAGGCTGCTTTTAGCATTAATGGATAGCCTATCGCGTTAGCTTCCGAAATAGCAATCGTTAATGAGGTTAGATCATTTTGGTTGCTTTCTATAATTGGGATATTACATTTTACAGCGATTTTCTTAGCTGTTATTTTATCACCCAAAGCATCCATAACTTCTGGATCTGGACCAATAAAAATGATGTCGTTTTCAGCACATCGTCTGGCGAATTCTGAATTTTCAGATAAGAACCCATAGCCAGGATGGATGGCGTCTACATTTTTCTCTTTTGCTAATGCTACAATTTCTTCAATATCTAAATACGGTTTTAGAGGATCATTATCTTCACCAATTTGATACGACTTGTCTGCTTTATTTCTGTGTTGGGAATACCGATCTTCATAGGTGTAAACTGCAACTGTAGCAATATTAAGTTCAGCACAAGCTCTTAAAACACGAATCGCAATTTCACTTCGGTTGGCAACTAAAATTTTCTTAATTTTCATGTCTTTATTTTATTGTTTTTCAATGGTCACCTGCAGTTCTATTTTAATTATTCTCTTAGGTAATAAAAATTTTGAACATGTGCGTTTCACGGTAGATAAAAAATTTATTTTATGATATATGGGTTTTCATTTTGGTAATTTCTAATGACAAATTGTAGTACTGCATTTAATAATTCGCCCATATTTTTTGAACGTTTAATTCGAACATCTCCTGTTAAGTTGAATAAGCCTTTTTTTAATTGTTTTACTTTTTCAGGTGAAGAAATGATGTCTTTTTTCATGCATTTTATTAGGTGGTTTAAGCGTTTATGTTCACTCTTAGCGCGTTTTGCTAATAATGAGCGTTCTTCTTTTTCGTATTGCTCTATTGACTCTTTAGCTAAAACTTTTAAGCTCATATTTACGAGTGCGTTGTTTTCTTTTAAAAACTGAGGTTTATATACTTTTGGATTGCCTTCATAACTCTGTTGATCAAAATCTACTGCACGAATACGATATTGTTTACGGTCGAAATCGTAAGTAATTACGATAACGTAGTTGTACGATCGCATATCTGCTAATAATCTAACAAAGCAACGTTCATTAAATTTAACAAATTCCTTAGCCAAAGCACGTTTGTCTTGTTCTGAAATGGTATTAAGATATTCGCTTATGTAAGTGTCTCCTGGTATTCCAGAAATATGTTCTTCTATTAAAGTGTCTCGATGAACTAAAAAATTAATGTGATTTGGAGATAATATATCTTCTAGTTCTAAGCCATAAATACGTGATGCATCTGCCTTTTTTATGTAAAGAAAGATATAGTTGTCGTTTAAAATATTTCTAACCTTTATACGGAAAGGC
>TARA_R100001369_G_scaffold92142_1_pt1 | contig 33254 bp, 21 predicted proteins | sample TARA_R100001369 | Tara Oceans TARA_R100001369 (sample SAMEA2621528) | marine metagenome | biome: marine biome (ENVO:00000447); feature: surface water layer (ENVO:00002042); material: "saline water (ENVO:00002010), including plankton (ENVO:xxxxxxxx)" | depth 5 m
ATGAGTATATTACTTTGTGACAATTTACTTACAAAAGGCTTAGATTTTATACTGTCATATTCAGATAAATCATTTTTTTGAGTAACTGAACTTTGACTTCTAACTTCCGATATTGAAGGAGCAGAAACCGAAGTCGGTTGTACCATTTCACGATAATTCAACGGGATCTTTAAGGGCATTCTAAACTGAGCATAGGTAGGATTCCCATTATAGGTGGCAGGTGATATAGCCGGAAGCTCATCAAAAACACGAGTTATCTCCGCTTTTAATTCAGAATAAATAGCATCTACATATATAACTTTAAATTTTCCTTCTGAAGTAACTTCAAAAAGCACAATAACTTCCCCCGTATAATTTTCTTCTGAAACTATTACTGGAACCTTAAAATTGTTCACCACTAATTGCATCAAAGTGTTTTTAAAACACACTTCTTGAGCGGCATAATCTGATGCAGTACATTCAGCAAAAACAGGATAAGTTTCAAATTCATATAGACCGTCTTGAGAGAAGGTGTTAATTGAAATTAAATAAAACAGCAGGAATCCAAAATACTTCATAGAGGGAATACGAATATTATAGGTTGAAACAGTCGAAAGATACCAAAATTTTTATTCTTGAGACAGCGACATTTATAAACTAAAAAATTCCCAAACTGCAATGCAGAATGGGAATTCTAAATGTTTCTTTAAGTGTTTTAGTCCTGAACTTGAAACACAATAGGTAAAGAGTACATTACACCTACCGGCTTACCTCTTTGTTTACCTGGTTGCATTTTAGGAAGGGAATTAATAACCCTAGCAGCCTCTTGCTCCAATCTTGGATGTGGTGCACGAGAACGAACATCGGTAATGTTACCGCTCTTGTCAATTTTAAACTGAACAATTACACGGTTAACCCCAGTTAAACCTAATTGGCTACCTAATTCTGTATTAAACTTCCTTTGTACAAATTCCTGTACTTTTTCACTCATACATTTCTTACGTTGGTCATTGTTAGCTAAATTTTCACAACCTGGAAAAATTGGCACATTTTCAATAACAGCAAAAGGAACATCTGCAATCACTTCCTCTACAGGAGCTTCTACAACCTCTTTTACCTCAACGATCTCGTCTTGATTAGTTTCAGTAGATTCAATTACATCCTCTTCTACTTCTTCTTCATCCTCTACAACTTCAATTATTTCTGGAGCTGGTGGTGGCGGTGGCGGTGGTGGTGGTGTATTTAGGATCTCTGTGATCGGGATTTCTTCATCGTCCAGATCTCCTAGATCTAATTGACCTAGATCTATATTGTCTTTATCGTAGGTTTTCCATTCTATAGCTTGCCATGCAATAAAAAGAACTAAAATTAGTCCTAACTGAAGAAAGAGAACACTGCGTTTTGTTAAATCGGCTTTTGGATTTTTCTTGGGTTCCATAATTCGTTAATGATTAATAAGGATTGCTAAAGTAAAATTTTTTTTCATAAAAATAAATTAATCTTATGTTTTAAGCGTTTAAAGAATTTTAAAAATCCTAGGCAAAAACCTAACGCCAATAAAACTCCGATGCTATTTGCCAGAATATCAGCCCAATCCGGCTGTCTATAACTGGTAATGGTTCCCTGTAAAACCTCAATTAACATACCAAAAAGAATTATCAGAATGGTAATATTAAAAAAATGCTTGTTTTTGAATTGATCTTCCTGCCATTTAAAAATATAATAGACAAACCAAATAAAGCCCAATCCAAAATAAGCGCCTAAATGCATCATTTTATCTGTTGGATTAAAATCTCCTAGGGAGATCTTGCCTAATTGAATTAAAGATAAAATGGTGATTAGAAGACTATAAAGTACAGCAAATATAAATAATAATCTAGCCGCCAATAAGATCTTTATATTCGTCTGCAGACATTAAACTGGAAATCTCATTCTCATCTGAGATCTGCATTTTAACCATCCAACCATCTCCATAAGGGTCTGTATTTACTTTTTCTGGAGTGTCTTCCAGAGTCTCATTAAACTCTAAAATCTCACCTGCTAATGGCAAAAATAGATCAGAAACGGTTTTAACTGCTTCTACAGTTCCAAAAACTTCTTCGCGTTCCATAGTCTCACCTACAGTTTCTACTTCAACATAAACGATATCACCTAATTCTCCTTGCGCAAAATCTGTAACGCCTATAGTAGCAATATTCCCATCGATCTTCACCCATTCGTGATCTTTGGTATACTTTAATTCTTTTGGTATATTCATAAACTTATTTTTTTCTACGAGCACAAAGTTAATTTATTCTAAGGTCTGGTCAAATAGCAATCTACTAATTTCCGAAATTATATCTCAAAGTAAATCCAGACCTAATTGTGGTTTGAGGAAATGCAGTAGAAATGGCATATTCAGAAAAAGTATGATCATAGTAAAATAGCGCTGTAAGGTTTTTAGATAAGGCATAATCTGCAACAAAGTTGATAGCCCATAAATCTTGCCCAGCGATCACCTGACTGTTATCTAAATCCAAATACCTAATGATGTTTATATTCTTTCGGTAAGCTACATCCGCTTTAAAATTAAGATCGCTACTAAGAACTCGTTGCTTTCCACCAAGATTGGTGGTAATTTTTAGATCTTTAATTCTATAGCCCAAGCCTAGGATATACTCATTCCCTTTAACCTCTGTAAGCAAGTTGTTATCGAAACTCAAGGACATGGTTCTGTCTTTTTTGATCTCTGCTAACACACGTATGGCTTCAGTGGTTTCCAAATCTATTCTCACCAAAGGACTAAATAATTCGGTTAAGTTAATATTTGCGAATAGCAATTTATTCTTAAAATTGTTTGCCTGATTAAACTCGAATGGGTTATTCACATTAAAATCTAGATTGGATTGAAACTGATTTATAGTATACCCAGCTCTATAACCATGACTTAAACTAAATCTTTTAAAATTCTTTTTGAACCAATCTATCCGCATGAATCCTGTATACTTAATATCCCAGTTTGGTAAAGGAAAACTTCTAAATGCACCTAATTTAACTGAAGATGCATCTTGACCGCTATAGGCTGCAATAAATGCAGGCAACAATACTGCTTGATTAGTCTTCCCATAACCAATTGGAAAACCTTCTGAATCTACATCGTTAGGATCTCTTCCATTCTCTGAAGCTAATCTTCTGGCAACTTCCAACCTATTTGCTCTAAAGGATTGAAAAGTCTCTGAAAATGCACGATCATTCTTATCGAATGCACTTTTTATAAGTATTGTGGAAATATTAAAATTTCCGAAACTATAAGGACTTAGCGATTGATACTCTAAACTGGTTGGATTCACTCTATAATTCTCATTATAGGTTTCAGAATAGATCCTGCTCGCATTTAGATCTATAGTAAGGTCTGGAATAAAACTCAACGATGCTTGCGCATCTAGTTGCTTATTTTGCACAGCCGTATATTGCTGATTGAATTCTTGATAAAGAGTTAACCAACCGTTTCTCGCAGCGATCCCACGAACATCGCTCTGGCTTCCTAAAGTAAATCCTGTTGTTGGACGCAAGGTTCCCATAAATCCAATACTTGGAGTGTATCCTGGTAAAAAGATACCACGATTCTCTCTGTAGTTTATCTGTAATCTTTTTATTGCGGTAATAAATCCTAAAGCGGTATTATAAGCTTTATCAGATTTTGGTTGTGAAGCCTTTTCATCCTCTTTAGTCTGATTTGGAGAATTAGGGACCGAAGCACTTCGCTGTTTAATAGAATTTGCTTCAGACTTTTTAGGAACCAGTCCTAAATATTTATAAAGTCCCTGCATATCCATATTCGCATTTAACTGATGGACACTCGCATTTTGCACCGAATTTCCTAGATCTGGAATTCCTTCTAATTGATCAAAGATTTGCGATCCGCGTTGCCATTGAAAATCTCCGGTATAGGAATAAGTGGTTTTCACAAAAGCTAAAATAGGAATCTTCGCAAATGGCAGTTCATAGTTCACCTGAAGCGATTGAAAATGCTGATTTGGGGTTCCTATTTCAAAGAAATTATCCCAGATCCCTATACTATTATCCACAAAATTATCTTCAGTAAAATAATTTCTTACCAACCTGTTATTGGTTGCGCTAAAACTAAACTGTAATGATTTAGTAAGATTGTAGTTCACTCTATACTGCCAATCGAACATAAAATTACGCTGATATAAAGTTGGTAATCCTATGTCGTTTTCGTTTAAACTAAGCTCTCTAAATTTTTGCTCATTGTATTGTCTAAAAATGTTCGAACCTAAAGAAATGTTGGTTGGTAACAGATTCACATTAAAATCTCTTAAAAGCGCATAATAATCGCTGCTATCTAATGCGGTAATGTTTTTAAAAGGTTCTAAAGTCCAAGGCGCAAAACCATAATCATAAGTTGCACCAACGCGCACATTTTGACTTAATGCATCTTCAATTTCAAAATCTCGATGATCCACTTGATTATAAGATGTAGAAAAAGCAAAATTCTCAATATCGTAAGGCATTGGTTTTTTCTCACCAACGCGTTCCTTTCTTAATCCAATAACATTAATGCTTTGTCTTTTTGTATACGATTCAGATTGCTCTCTTACAAGATCTCTTTCAGCAGGATCGGCAATATCGTCTAAACGAGATTCCAATTCCAGATCCAAAAATTCTTGGTCATATTTTGGAGTGATCAACTCTTCTCCTCTACTATAGTTAAGTGGGATTTTAACACCCCATTTTTGCGGTAATAACTGTCCGGCATTTACATTAGTAACCACATCGTATTGCTGAAGATCTTCCCTGCTTCTTTGGTTTGGCCCTTCTTCTAAGGCCCCAAATCCTATGGTGTTCTTTCTACCAGTGGCAGAAACAGTGGCAAAATCGGCAATATTTGTATCCATATTTACAATAGCTGCCCAACCTCCTTGATTATCTAGTTCAGATAATCTCAATTCGTTGAACCATACTTCTCCACAAATACCTGAAGCAGAATTTTCAGGTGACCCATTCTTCACCCCAAGCATCAATAATCTCACATTTCCAAAACTAGGATTTCCTTTAACTCCAATTCTTAATTGCCCGATTTGGTAAGGATCTTCTGGATCTGCCAAATTTAATTCTTCATCAAAATAATTCAATTGTGTTGGGATAAGGGAAGGGTCACCAAGTACCCTGGTCTTTACTTTTTGAAGCAATTCCAATGGTAGTAGCAGCCTGTTAGATTCTGGCCAGATCTCATCTGGCGAGGTAGCGCCAAACATAGTTGCTGTAAGTGGGATCTCTACTTGATAGTAGTTGTCTGTAAAATCGGTTCCAATTCTTATAAACGCAACTAATTGGCCGTCTTTCAGGGCTATTTCATTTACAAAGGATTCCGCATGTAAGAACATTTCCAAATTCTTGTATTGACGCATATCTACCTGGAAGTTCTTATAAACAGCTCGAGAATCTTGTGGCTCTAATCCGCAAACTCTAATGGATAATGATTGCTCGTTCTGGCGGATATTTGTATTATTATTGAAAAGTTCTTCTCTATTCACTCCGGGAGGCAATACATAAGGAATTGGCTCTCTCCTTTCATTTTCCTCTATGTTCACTGCAGAAACCTCGAATAAGGTGCCTGGCTCTACCGGTTGGTTTGGTTTATCTGGATCTAAACTTTGATTATATCTTCTGTAATCGCCTCGAACAAGATCCATAGTTCCAAATCTAAGCACCGTCTCTTGTTGAAAATCTGTAAGAAACAGCCTCATAAACCGAATCGATCTAAAATCGGATATACCGCCTTTTGTATCTGTTGGTTCAAAGATTGGCACCTTAAATTGAACCCAACGTACTGCAATATCCTCTCCATTTGGTAAAGGCGCATCTACTTCACGCACATCTGTGATGTAAGGGTTATTATCTATATTCATCCCAGGAAATATCTTTACATCATACTCAAAATAACTATTAATAGTATTCATGGTATTATCTCTGTTGAGATCTTCTGTGGTTGGCAAGGTGGTATTTCCTCTATTTGTATCACCAACATCGGTAGGTGAATTTCCTTGAGTTCCATTATAATTTCTATATCTATCGACAATGCTACCTGTTCTGTTTAAGAAATATTCGTAGTTGTCTGCAGAAGGATCTGGTAAATTTCCAAAAGCACTAAATTTTATACTTTCTTCGGCATCTCCAAGACCATCAAAACCTACATCTTGATTTATTCTTGCTTGACCTTCGGTATCAAAAGCATATATTAATGATTGATCTGCTGGAACTTTTGCAAAAACGGTACTTACGGTATTTTCCGGACCACCATCTGGAGGCAGTCCATTTTCATATTGTTTTCTACCATCTTTTAGAACATCTTCCGAAATATTACCTAAATTAAAGCTAATAGTTCCTCCTGTATTTCCAGCGTTCTCTGGATAAATGAAAGGATCCATCATCCAAAATTCAATAAATTCTACATTGGTTTGTTCAAAATTGGTTGAATTTATTGCTCTGGAAATTCCACCAAAATTCTCCTTTGGATTATTCAAAGTATTTCCTGCGGCAGATGCAGGATTATAGTTATAAGGACCTCTGGTATTTGGCGAAAAAGCCAGATCCATGGTATAAATAACCTGAGGCTGTCCTTGAATCACATCGGTGTTTGGGAAGATCTCATTAAGAAAAACCCTACGTGTGGCATAATTAGAAAGATCTGCATCTGTAATTCCGTCTGGCCTTCTACTACTGTAAAAAATGGGATCTACAGTATACCATGCTAAATTTGCGCGTTTATATCCATAAGCAAGATCTCCATTTGCAAGATCTCCACCAAAATCCAAAGGCACACTTGATAACTCCCAACTTAAAGGGTTATTAATAGAAATAGACGTTTGAGAAGCTTCAAAATCATCTATATACGTAGTAGCTTTCTGATCGAAATCATTTACTTGTGGTGCTCCGGGCTGCAAGTAAGCAAATTCTCCACGTATAGAGAAATTAGAAGCCACATCTGTATCTATATTTGGTAGTTTATTCGCCAAACGAGTTAAGAAAGGAACTTCTGTACTATAAGTAGCATTTAAGCCATAAATAGTATTATTGATAGGCTCATAATTATAATTAGCCTTTTGGGTAAGAGGTCGCTCTTTCAAATTTAAAAAAGTACCACCCACCAATAATTTATCATTGAACTGGTGTTCTACATTTATCCCTGTAAATCGTTTAGATTGCTGCCCAAATAACGCATTGTTCTCTGTAGAAACTTGAATGGGAATATTTGAAGCCAAAAGGGAATCGTCTATAATTTGCACTCTTCCCAATTGATAATTCACTACATAATCTACACCTTCTTGCAAAACTCGCCCTCCGGCGGTAACAGTTACAGAACCTTGTGGCAAATTAAAACCTACAGGAATTCCATCTACTTGCGAGGATTTATATCTACCTTTTAACTGAAATTTATTCTTATCTGCATCTTCTTGTTCTGCTTGGATCTTTGTAGTGGTGTACAAGGACCTAAATACATATTCCCGCTGATTATCATTGTAGGTTTCAGGGATATTGTAATCTTCCCCGCCGCCCGTAGGTGTTGTGTCCAGTTTATCGAATAAATATTCTCCAAACGGTTCTACAGAGGTAAAAATCACTAACCCATTTTGTGGATTAATGGTAATTCCCGGAACATAATCAAAGAAACCATCTCCACCGTTTACAGGATCATTATTGAAATTCAATTTATCGAGATTAAAAACACGCAACAATGTAGTTTCAGCAACATCTGGAGGTAATGGAATTGCAGAACCTGGCGCCGGTGATAAATAATTTTGTGGCTGAGGATCTGTATAAAGAATATTTAATCTGAAATCATCTTGCTCTAATTGGAAAGCACCTAAGGCATAGATGTTTTTCATCATAAGGTCCCAAACCGGTTCCTCCACATTGGTCAAGGTGCTCTTTAATAATTTTACAATAAGGTTTTGATTGATCCTAGCGCCATCCACATCGGCCTGAGTATTTGCATCCACACCATCATTTGCAAATTCTCCAACCTGATAAACTTGCCCATTTAAGGTGTATTGAAATGCAACCCCTAAAACTTCATCATTACTTAATCTTTGATTCAAGCTGATATAACCTAACCTATTATCAAAAGTAAATTCATTTGGTTTTAATTGTCTAGCGTTTTCAAGTTTCGCATAATCTTTCCCTTCAGAAACTGTAACACTTCCAAACCCGCTTTGAACCGTTGAGATCTCTCTAATTGCAGGTGTTAGAATAGATTCTGCAGGTCCTGTGATTCCAAAAGGGTTAAAATCGTTGTTGGGATTATCCGGAAATGCCCCTGGAGCTCTGTTAAAAAAGCCTCCCGGAGGATTGTTCAAACCAATATTTCCGGGCACATTGGTTTCTCCAAGATCTTGAATGGCAACAATGTTTCGGGTATCATTTAAATTTTGAATATTATTAGTTCGGTTAGTAACCCAAACCTGTACCCGCTGTATCTGAATATTACTGTTTATAAAAGGATAATCTTTTAAGGCTTCGTTATATTGATCTCTAAAATAATGGGCTAAGAAAAAGTGCCTATCCTGATCGTAATCTATAGCAAATTTCTCGAATTCTTCAATTGTGGCACCACCTTCCACATTAACCGTTCTTCTTTCCGACTTCTGTTCAGAAAAAACTCCGGTTACTCGTGTTTTTCCAAACTGCAACTCGGTCTTAAATCCAAAAAGACTTTGTGCTCCTTGAATCAAGGCGCTGTTAAGAGGCATATTAACATTACCAACTTCGATCTTCTGAATAATATCATCTTCATTTGGAGTGTATTCCAATCGCAACTGATTTTGGAAATCGAAGGTAGATTCAGTGTCGTAATTAGCGATCACTTTTAACTTAGTACCTACATTCCCTAATAAACTTAATTGAATACGCTGATCGAAATCGAAGGTAAGGTTACTTCTATTTCTTGGAGAAAATGCCGGATTATCTTGTTTAGTATATAGCAAACCCAGATCCATGGCAACACTACCTTGAGGCACTACTTCAATTTCTTTTCCTCCAAAAACACTTTCAAAAAAACCTGAATTCACATAATAACTCGGCAATGCATCTTGTTGAGCATCTGGATCACCCTCTCTATTTTCAGAAATGGCATTGTTCTTTTGCTTAAAATAATTTCGAATCTCCTCCTGGATAACCAATTCTTGATATTCTGATGGAGTCAGAATTAAGGGAATACTTAAATTATAGGAACCTAATTTTTCGGTATAGATGTATCTATTTAGGATTGGATCATACTCATAGCCAGCACTAATGCTATTAGGATTTGGCAATGAAATTTTCCCCAACGCATATCCGGTACGAGTGGAATCTTGCGCCACCGGCGTAACTTGTGCATGTAAACTGGGTGAAGAAACAAATAACCAAAAAATCCCAAGCAGAAATGTTAATTGCAGTTTCAAGTAATTATTCCTCAAAATTGATTAATATGAATTTATAAATTCTTTAAAGCTAATTTTATTATTGTTTCAACGGTAGGGTCTTCTGTAGCGTCTTTCATAATGCGGTCTACCACCTTTTCGGCAGGCTTTCTCGCAAAACCTAAAGTCTCTAAAGCAGATAACGCTTCTTCCTTGTTTGTATTGCTTTTAGAGATAAAAACTTCGCCTTCTCCAAACACTTTTAGAACCTTTTCTTTTAGATCTAAGATCACTCGTTGAGCCGTCTTGGCACCAATACCTTTAATACTCTGAATGGTACCCACATCTCCAGATGCAATGGCATCCATAATTTGTTTAGGATCTAAAGATGATAACATGGTTCGTGCAATGCTGGCACCAATACCAGAAACTGAGATAAGCAACCTGAATAATTCCCGCTCAGATTTTTCCATAAATCCGAATAAGGTTTGGGAATCTTCTTTTACTTGTAAATGGGTGAAGATGCTAATAGCTTCAGAAGCATTTCTTAGCAATGCAAAAGTGTGTAGGGAGATATGTAAAAAATATCCTACGCCGTTGCATTCAACTACAACATACGTAGGATTTTTTTCTATTAATTGCCCTCGAAGGTGATGAATCATGAATTGTAAAAATGTTAGTATCCAAATGTACTAAAATATTACAGAGCTTCAAGTCTTTAAAACACCCGAAAACCGGGCTATTTTGCCATTTTTGCTCTTTTTTCCTTTTCTTGGGCATCTACTACGGCTACGGCAGCCATATTTACTATTTCTTCTACACTTGCTCCCAACTGTAAGATATGCACAGGTTTATTCATTCCCATCATGATAGGACCGATAGAATCTGCGTTATTCATCTCTTTTAGCAATTTATACGTTCCATTTGCCGATTCTAAATTAGGATATATCAAAGTATTTACCTTTTTTCCTACTAATTTGGAGAATGGAAATTTACTTTGAAGCATTTCTTTATTCAAAGCAAAATCTGTTTGGATCTCTCCATCCACAATTAAGTCTGGATGTGATCTATGTAGTATAGAAACTGCTTGTTTCACCTTTCTAGCTCTCTCATGTTTAGAGGAACCAAAATTGGCATAGGAGATCATGGCAATAACCGGTTCCATACCAAATAACCTCACTGTTTTTGCAGTCATCATGGCTATTTTTGCAAGATCTGTAGCCGAAGGATCTATGTTGATCGAGGTATCACTAATAAAAATAGGTCCGCGGGAAGTATTCATAAGGTTAGTTGCAGCAATTCTATCTACTCCCTTTGCCATTCCAATTAGTTCCAGCATTGGTTTTACCACAGTTGGATAAGCTCTGGAGTAACCAGATAGCAACGCATCTGCATCTCCTTCATTCACCATCATAGCAGCAAAATAATTACGCTCACGCATCAAATTATTAGCATCGTATTTTGTAACTCCACTTCTGTATCTGGATTTCCAATAAACATCGGCATAACGTTCTCTACGTACTTTCTCGTCATCTCCTTTAGGATCTATTATGGTTACCTGTTCTTCATCAAAATCTATTTCATTCATCAATTCCAAGATCACATCTTTTCTACCCAAAAGGATCGGAATTCCTATACCTTCTTCTTGAGTTATCTGGGCTGCTTTTAAAACATCTAGTTGATCTGCTTCGGCAAAAACAATTCTCTTAGGATTTGTTTTTGCTCTGTTCATTAATAGCCTAGATATCTTATTATCATTACCCATTCTATTTAAAAGCTCCTCCTCATATCGTTCCCAATCTGTGATCGGGTTTTTAGCCACGCCACTTTCCATAGCTGCTTTTGCAACTGCCGGTGGAACTTTAGCTATCAATCTAGGGTCAAAAGGTTTTGGAATGATATATTCAGCTCCAAAATTCAATTTAGTTTCTCCGTATGCAATATTTACTTGCTCGGGTACAGGCTCTTTAGCTAATTCTGCCAAAGCTTTAACTGCAGCCATTTTCATGGCTTCATTAATTTTTGTAGCTCTTACATCTAAGGCACCTCTAAAAATAAAAGGAAAACCGAGTACATTATTCACTTGGTTAGGATGATCGCTTCTTCCCGTGGCCATGATTAGATCTTTTCGTGCGGAAACAGCGAGATCATATTCAATTTCAGGATCAGGATTGGCCATAGCAAAAACTATAGGGCGTTTGGCCATGCTTTTTAGCATATCGACATCCACTATATTAGCAATAGATAGCCCAACAAAAACATCGGCATCTTTCATTGCTTCCTTAAGTGTATCTATTTTTCTCTTGGTAGCAAATTCTAATTTTTCTACAGATAGATTTGGTCTATCGGCACGAATAACTCCTTTGCTATCCAGCATCACAATATTTTCTGATTTTGCACCGAATGCTTTATATAGTTTAGTACAAGAAACTGCCGCAGCACCAGCTCCACTAATTACTATTTTAACCTTTTCTATTTTCTTTTTTGCGATGGATAAAGCATTAAGCAATGCTGCCGCAGAGATAATTGCTGTTCCATGCTGATCGTCATGCATCACCGGAATATCCAATTCTTCCTTTAATCTGCGCTCAATTTCGAATGCTTCCGGGGCTTTAATGTCTTCAAGATTAATCCCTCCAAAAGTAGGAGCAATATTTTTTACGGTTTGTATAAAAGATTCTACATCTTTAGTATCTACTTCAATATCGAAAACATCTATATCTGCGAAGATCTTAAAAAGCAAACCTTTACCTTCCATCACAGGTTTAGATGCTAATGGGCCTATATCTCCTAACCCAAGAACTGCAGTTCCATTAGAAATAACCGCTACTAAGTTTCCCTTCGCAGTGTATTTATAGGCGTTTTCCTTATCTTTTTCTATTTCTAAACATGGAATTGCAACTCCGGGGGAATATGCCAAAGACAGATCTCTTTGTGTCGCATATTTTTTGGTTGGTACAACCTCTATTTTTCCAGGTTTTGGTTTTGCGTGATAAACTAGTGCCTCTCTCCTTTTACTGTCCTTACTCATAATCTTATTTTTTTGGCGGAACTACAAATGTAACAAGCTAATCTTGCTTAGAGAAAATTATTTTCTATATATATAGATAAATCAACCTTATCCTTATATATTGTAGAACAAACAACAAATTATGAAGGCTTTTCTATTATCCATGATTCTAATTCTTTTTGGGCTTCTGAAAGCACACTCACAATCTGAAATTTATACTTCTTTAGAAGTGGATGATCTCCCCGTTATTGAAAAATGTGAAGAATTTAATGCAGATTCTTTTCAGGATTGCCTGAAAAATTATGTTCAGTACAATATAGATATTACCAGTCTTACCAAGTATGCCACTGCGAAAGCTTATGCTCAATTTGTAATTATCGCATCTGGAAAAATTGAGAACTTACAGGTTCGTGCAACAAACGAAGACTTGAAAAATCAGGCCTATAAATTATTAGATAATCTAAAAATTAAATCTCCAGCTATGAAAAATGGAGTTCCTGTTAGTATGACTTACGTAATACCTATAAGATTTAATAGGAAGATCATCAATAAAGATGGCAGCTCGGCTTACCCTTCTAGCCGGGATTTGGAAACCAAGGGTCCTGAGCTCGCTTTTAAAGATGCCTTTATCCTTCCTTTGATCAAAGAATGCGAATCCAGCGGAAATAAAACTTGTTTTGCGGATCTAATCACAAAACGAATTGTGAATATTTAAATTCTTATAAAAAGATGAAGATGGAACTAAAAGATAAAATGGAACTAAAGATCTATTTTGAGATTTAATCTAATGGACAGGTTTCTAATGCGGTAATTGTATGTGAAAGCAATAAAATTATGAGGGAGCTCCCTGATTTTATAAATAATATGAACATCACCGAGGCTGCCAAAAATGAAAACAATAAGTATATACCTACATATTTTCAGAAAACCGTGATTTTACAATAGTTACTTCAAAAAATCAATGTTCCTTTTAAGACCTTCAAATTTGGTTCGTTTAACGGCAGATTTTTTAAAAATTTCATCAAACGTCTCTTTTGTAAGTTCTTCCCATTCTTTTTTTGAATTATTTAGAAGCTGCGGATTTGGATCGAATAAGGGTTCTTTATGAGCTTTGGAGAACTTATTCCAGGGGCACACATCCTGGCAAACATCACAGCCAAACATCCAATCATCAAATTGATCTTTATAAGAGTTTGGCAATTCGTTCTTAAGTTCTATCGTGAAGTAAGAAATACATTTGCTACCATCTACTTTATAGGGCTCTAGAATGGCTTGGGTAGGACATGCATCTATACAGGCAGTACAGCTTCCGCAATGATCGGTCACCGGAGTATCGTATTCCAAATCGATATCTACAATGAGTTCTGCAATAAAATAAAAGGAACCAACCTGTTTGGTTAATAAATTAGAATTCTTACCTATCCAACCCAATCCGCTTTTCGCTGCCCATGCTTTGTCTAGAACCGGAGCCGAATCTACAAAAGCTCTTCCCTCTACTTCACCTATTTCTTGCTGAATAAATTGAAGTAAATGCTTCAGCTTCTCTTTAATTACAAAATGATAATCGGTGCCATAGGTATATTTACTGATCTTGTAAGAATTGTCTATTTGAAATTCTGAAGGATAATAATTAAGCAATAAAGAGATCACACTTTTAGATCCAGCCACTAATTTTGTTGGATCCAGCCGTTTGTCGAAATGATTTTCCATATAGCTCATTTCCCCATGCATATTCTGCTTCAACCAATTTTCCAATCTTGGAGCTTCTGTTTCTAAGAATTCAGCTTTGGAGATGCCACAAGACATAAAGCCGAGGCGCTTGGCTTCGGCTTTAATAATATCTGTACGTTGCCGTTTATTATTCACGGCACCAAATTAACACATTAATACATTTTAAGGTGTCGCTTTTACAAACTATCCACATCTGGATTGGTAGGCGCAAAAATTCCATTAGAGTTTTCTAATCCCACCCATACGTGCAAGGTCCAAGCTTCCACCGCGGGATTATAAACCCACACATCTGTATCCCCAATAAATCCCTCGGGCGCCGGGCCCTCCGGACTTAATCCTACAATTAAGTATTCCACTGCTACGAAAGTCATACCCTCGTCAGTTTCTACATACAATAAAGATTCTGGCTTTTCCATTTCGAATTTATCATCCATCAGATCCTCATTTATATAATGTATCCCCATTCCAGGAACATGACCTGTTGCTTGAGTATCCCAACCTTGCGCAAGCGCTACTTGAAAATTATGAAATCTTCGAGTTTTTTTTGTGAGCCTCTCCACTTGATCCTGCCAGGTTTCAAAATGAATACCTCCTTTTAAATCTGCTGATTCTAATTTCTGATTCATTAAATCTGAATTACCATCCAATTCTTCGGTAGTACAGGAGAAAAGAAAAACTGTAACCAAACAAATGAAAAGCATCACAATTTTTGTAGAAATCTGTTTTGAGTGATTGATTAATTTCATGGCATAAAATTTTTAGTTAATATTTTAATATTCATAGCACTAGATATCTTTAAGAAAATCGAAATTCATCTGATTTGGAAGGTTCTGACTTTTTAACATGAAGGGTTTTGTAAAAATAAGAAGAGAGAATTAAATTCCCCATAGGGCAAAACCCGGAAAATTTGGATAATACTATTACAAAATTATTTAATGCTAATAAGTCTTAAGCTTAAAGCCTAATAAAGACATTCAGGCTAGATTAATCAGGAGGTAAGAAAAAAAGTTCAAGAATAATGAAATTAATAAAATGGAAGAAAAATAATCTATAATTAGATCTATCTTCTCTCAAATCTCAAAATTGCATTTTTTGGCTTCAGGGTTATCAAAGGAAGAATTTCGATAGGTGTTGTCTTAGGAGAAATCTTATATTTAGAAACCATTTCGACTACTGAAAGAATCATCTCGAACATTGCAAAGTTATTTCCGATACATTTTCTAGGTCCAGCTCCAAAAGGGGCATAAAATGGGGTATGTAAATAAGGATCTGAATCTGAAAACCGCTCAGGATCAAATTTTTCAGGGTCTTCCCAATGCGATTTGTGTTTGTGGATCTCGTGAAAAGAGAACAACAAATTTGAACCTTTAGGAATTTGCAGGCCCTCAAATTCATCATCCTCCAAATTTATTCTATCAATAAAATAAGCCGGCGGATATAAACGCATAGTTTCCTCGATCACTTTTTTGGTATAACTACAAGCTTGAATAAACTCCATTAAAGAATGAGTTTCATTTTTCGCCTGCTCTACTTCATTAAATATCAATTTTTGAGATTCTGGATTTCGAGCCAAAAGTTGAGCTGCAAACGTGAGTGCATTCGAGGTGGTTTCATGACCAGCAGTAAATAGGATTAATATTTCATCTATTAGCTGCTCTTCATCCATTTCGTTCCCATCCTCATAACGCGCATCCAATAACATGTCCAATAGATCATTTTCTCTAAGCCCGCTATTTTTCCTCGCATTCACAAGTTTTTTGAGTATGTCTCTGGCTTCATCTGTTAGATCTGTATGCTTTTTTATTTCCCCTCCATATTTAAACCATAGGCTTAAAAAGGGCTGCCGTAATTCCCTAACTAACATTTTCTGAGCGGCTTCCGTAATATATTGCAATCTAGCAATATCCATATCTCCTACAGCACTGCTAAATAAAGATTTAACCACCGTTTGAAAAGCTAGATCATTAAATATTGGAAATACATCTATTTCTTTTTCCGTTTCAATTTTATCGAGTTCAGTAAGAATTGCTTTGTGAATGCTATCTAGCAACAAGGTGAGTTGCTTTTTATGAAAGGCAGGCTGAATCAACTTTCGTTGCTTTTTCCAGTGTTCGCCTTCAGCTGTTAGCAATCCGCGACCTACATATTTCACAAGATCTTTGGTTTGGATAGGAGATTTTGTATAATTTTTCTGATTTTTTTGAAGCACATACTCCGCTAAATAGGCATCTCTAGAAAAAATGACCGATTTTCCAGGACCAATAATCAACCTAAAAGTATCTCCATGCTTTTCAAAATTACTATGATGAAAGGGCAACGGATTCTTAAGAATATTTGAGGCATGTTTTAAGAATTTGAAAAATGAAACCTTTGGAATATTCCTTTTATCCATTGTGCTTTTTTTGTTTAATTAATTTCCTGAATTCAAGCTTTTGATTTGGTTTGGACAACTTGCTTAATCTTCAGAAAACCAAAGGTACATAATTGCAGACCTTTAAAGAAGTACATTAAAAAAGTGAGCTTGGACTTTACATTATAAAAATTCAATTATTGATAAATGATTTTCTTAAAATAAAAAAGGATCTGGCTTTTAGACCAAATCCTTTTATGAATTTAAATTGAGTACTGGATTAAACTGATTCCATAGTTATAATGTAAACCTGAATTTCAGCACTTAACAATTTTTATTGTGGCTGAGTAACCGTATTCATTTGAAGAGTTGCAGCAGTTTGTGCCAATAACCTTCCGTTTATTGAAGCGCCAGTCTTTAAATTAATTCCCGTTTGTCCTAGAATAATTCCTTCAAAATGGCTGGTAGTTCCAAAAGTAACTGCACCTGCAACTTGCCAGAAGATATTCTTGGCTTGTGCACCACCGCTTAAGGTAACTCTCACTGCAGAACTCATATCAAGATTTCCAGAAACTTGGAATATCCAAACATCATCTGGTCCTCCTGCAAGTGCTATATCAGTTGGAATAACTACTGAACTTGTAAATTTATAAAGTCCTGGAGTTAGCGTTTTTCCACCAATGTTTCCGGCGCCTAAATTTACAAAATCCGGGGTCTTACGTCCGGCTGCATCAGTATATGCAGTTTGCATATTGCTTATAGCTGTTGTTAACATGCTTGCGCTAGTAGTGATACAAGCAGGACCTGCAGCGTCTACCGAGTACACATTCCCTGTAACTTCTCCACAATCTATAACCATAGCGGCACCAGTAATAGGACTTGTTCCAATATCTCCGGTAATAGAAGATTTATAAACACTTGTAATTCCTGTTTTTGAAAGAATTGCAAAATTTCCAGCAACACCAAGATCTACAACTTTTAAGATTTCTTGACCTTTGCTGTCGGCTGATGTATTTTGTGAAGAGCTATCATTAGTTAGATCTGCGGTATTTTCAATTGAGGCATTTGCATCAGCAGAATTGTCATTTAATTCATCTTTTTCACAACTAGACATTAATCCAACAAATACGAATGCTAAGGCTGGTATTATTATTTTAAGTTTCATAAATAATTACAATTATTTTGCGACTTCATTATCACGATGTAAATGTGAGCCTTTGGTTGGTGGATAGTGTTACATAATTATTGAAGGATGTTATATAATTCCCACATTTGTTAAGATATTAACCGGATAGTGTAGAAACGAGTAGAGAATTAGAAATTAGCAATAGGAAATGAAATGTTATAATTAATCAATTATAAGAATTTCTAATCATCATATACGGTTTAGCGTTTTCTATTAAATTACAGCCGTACTTAGCTTTAGCTCTTCTTGATTTAGTTTCATTTCTCTATAATTAGATGGTGAAAATCCTGTTACTTTTTTAAATTGACCAGATAAATGCGCCATACTGCTATAATGCAGTTTATAAGAGATCTCTGTAAGATTGAGTTCGCCATAAGACAGCAATTCCTTTACTCTTTCAATTTTATTGAAGATAATATATTGCTGTATAGTAATACCTTTTACATCTGAAAACGTATTGGCCAGATAGGTATAGTCATAATTTAATTTTTCACTTATATATTCTGAATAATTCATTTTAGGACAACCATCGGCATAATTAATCATCTCAAGAATTGTATTCTTTATTCTTTCAATAAGAATGCTCTTTTTATCGTCGTGCATTTTCAGTCCAAACCTTAAAAGATTTCTTTTAAGCTTATTCCTCTGTGTATTAGATATTTCTTCGAGCAGTTCCACCATTCCCAAATCAATAAAACCATATGGGATCTCAAGTCTTTCCAACTCTTCTTGTACAAGCATTTTACATCGCAAACTGACCATATACTTAATATATAACCTCATATTAATTTTTTTAAATCTGTTATTCGAAAAATCAAACTCTGCAAGTATTTTCTTCTTTCAGATAGATGTCTCCAAATTTATCATCAAAGCGGTAATTGTGTACGAAAGTGTTTTCTTACTTCATTTTTTTATAAAGTCGAAACTAGATCTATTTAACGTAAGAAAGCGGCATTTAATATGACCTTTGAATAATAATACTAATATTTTGTCCTATTTAAAGGATCTTTTAGTAGAGTTATATTATTGATATAGTGGGTTTTATTTTAGCAGGAATTTATACAATCCATTCTTCTACAGGTTATTGAACCGGTTTTACTCTACTTATAGTTGTTGAAGAATTTATCTAAAAGTATTGAAGATCTATGCTATAAATTTGAATCGATTTAAGAAATATCGATTTATTAAACGCTGTATTTTGTCTAATAGAGCGTCTAAATTGTTCCGTTTTTATTTTGAAACCTTCTTATTTTAAGACAAATAGAACAATTCGCAAAATGAAACCAGAACCAATTATCAAGTTTCTATACGCTAGTTTAAGAGATAATATGAAGATTTAAAAAAGTCCGCCTTGGGAAGCTCCTTTAATTCTGCCCAAATGCTTGTATGCTGCTTCTGTAACTTCTCGACCTCGGGGTGTTCTAAAAATAAATCCTTGTTGGATCAAGAAAGGTTCATACACTTCTTCAATAGTTTCAGCATTTTCACTAACGGCGGTTGCCAAAGTGGAGAGACCCACTGGCCCTCCTTTAAATTTATCTATGATAGTGGTCAAGATCTTATTATCCATTTCATCCAAACCATGTGCATCCACATTCAAAGCCTTTAAGCTGTATCTGGCAATTTCCATATCGATCTTTCCATTTCCCTTTATCTGAGCAAAATCTCGAACTCGTCGCAATAATGCATTTGCAATACGAGGTGTACCTCTACTTCTGCCGGCAATCTCAATCGCAGCATCTAGTGATAGTGGCACCTTTAAAATATCTGAGCTTCGCTGAAGAATGGTGGAAAGTAATTCTGTGGTGTAGTATTGAAGTCGGCTTGAAATACCAAACCTCGCCCGCATCGGGGAGGTAAGCAATCCAGACCGAGTAGTAGCGCCAATAAGTGTAAAAGGATTTAAATTGATCTGCACGGTACGGGCATTTGGCCCGGTTTCTATCATGATATCTATCTTGTAATCTTCCATTGCAGAATACAAATACTCTTCTACAATTGGGCTTAATCTGTGAATTTCATCTATAAATAAGACATCACGCTCTTCAAGATTTGTAAGCAAACCAGCAAGATCTCCAGGTTTATCTATTACAGGACCCGAGGTTACTTTTATCCCAACCTGCAACTCATTAGCCAGAATATGTGCTAAAGTTGTCTTACCAAGTCCCGGAGGACCATGAAATAACGTATGATCTAATGCTTCACCACGTTGATTAGCAGCTTCAACAAAAATCTTTAAATTTTCCAAAACTTGATCCTGACCGGCAAAATCGTCGAAACTAAGGGGACGTAATGCTCTGTCTATATCTAATTCTTCTGAAGAAAAATTCTCACCGGTTGGGTCTAGATGCTCGTTCATGAGATATATAAAATTCTAATATTGGTAGTTTAAGTAAAGCTGATGCAGACAAAGATAAAAGAAAAAAGCCTCTTCAATTGAAAAGGCTTTTAGTTTTATAAAAGTAGACCTTGCTTAATGATTAAGCTCTTCTTCTCCTTCTTGCAGTGGAACGTTCTGTGGAACAAAATCTTGTCCTGCAATAACATATTCTCCATTTTCATTGGTCTTAGAATAATCGTAAGGCCAACGGTAAACTGAAGGGATCTCTCCGTACCAGTTTCCGTGAATATGTTCTACAGGAGCAGTCCACTCTAAAGTAGTTGCATTCCAAGGGTTCATTGTTGCTTTCTTTCCGAAGAAGATAGAACTAAAGAAGTTATATAAGAACACTAATTGTACTGCTGCAGTAATGATAGCAAATACAGTAATAACAACATTCACATCTTGAAGATCATCAAAATAAGGGAAAGCAGTGTTGGTGTAATATCTACGCGGTAATCCTGCCATTCCAATAAAGTGCATTGGGAAGAACACACCGTAAGCTCCAATTGCTGTTACCCAAAAGTGAACAAAACCAAGGTTCTTATTCATCATTCTACCAAACATTTTAGGGAACCAGTGGTAAACCCCTGCTAACAATCCGTAAAGTGCAGAGATACCCATAACCAAGTGGAAGTGAGCAATTACAAAATAAGTATCGTGAACGTTAATATCTAATGTACTATCTCCTAAAATGATACCTGTTAAACCACCAGTAATAAAGGTAGAAACGAAACCAATAGAAAATAACATCGCTGGATTCATTTGAAGATTCCCTTTCCAGAGTGTCGTGATCCAGTTAAATGCTTTTACTGCAGATGGAATTGCAATTAACAATGTTGTGAAAGTAAACACAGATCCAAGGAATGGATTCATTCCTGAGATAAACATGTGGTGACCCCAAACAATTGTAGATAAGAAAGCAATTGCAAGGATAGAAGCAATCATCGCTCGGTATCCAAATATTGGTTTACGAGAGTTGGTTGCCATGATTTCTGAAACCAGACCCATTGCAGGTAAGATCACAATATATACTTCCGGGTGTCCTAAGAACCAGAATAAATGTTCGAATAATACTGGAGAACCTCCTTGATGACTTAATACCTCTCCTTGAATAAAAATATCGCTTAAGAAAAAAGAAGTTCCAAAACTTCTATCCATGATAAGCAATAAAGCTGCAGAAAGCAATACTGGGAAAGAAACCACCCCAATAATCGCAGTTACAAAGAATGCCCAAATTGTTAAAGGCAACCTCGTCATAGACATTCCTACTGTTCTAAGATTGATCACCGTTACTATATAGTTCAAGGATCCCATTAAAGAAGATGCAATAAAGATGGCCATAGAAGATAACCAAAGTGTCATTCCCATTCCAGATCCACCAATGGCCTGCGGCAATGCACTTAAAGGAGGATAAATCGTCCAACCTGCAGATGCTGGTCCTGCTTCAACAAATAAAGAACTTAACATAACAATACTGGATATAAAAAATAGCCAGTAAGAAACCATGTTCAAAAATCCTGATGCCATATCCCTTGCTCCAATTTGCAATGGAATTAAAAGGTTACTAAATGTACCACTCAATCCAGCCGTAAGTACAAAGAATACCATAATGGTACCGTGAATTGTAACTAAGGCTAAATAAATTTCCGGCGTCATAACTCCTCCTGGAGCCCATTTTCCTAATAAGGCTTCGAAGATCCAAAAAGATTGCTCGGGCCATGCTAATTGCATTCTAAAAAGTACAGACATTGCTATACCTACGATCCCCATTAAAAGACCTGTGATAAGATATTGCTTAGCAATCATCTTATGATCTGTACTAAAAATATATTTAGTAATAAAGGTTTGCTCATGATGGTGGTCATGACCGTGATCATCATGTGCGTGAGCTACCGTTGCGTGTCCTACTGCTGACATATCTCTAAATCTTAATTTTTTTAATAATCTTATTCAAGCTCAGTTTCTGTGTTTCCTTCTTCATTCAACTCCTCTTCCAAGGTATCTTTTTCATTAGATATCATATCTACAGAAGGGACTTCTACTTGCGCTGCCATCGTTTCACCAAATGTTTGTTGTTCTTTCAACCATGCATTATAGTCGGCTTCGCTTTCTACAACTATCTTCATTTGCATGTTATAATGTCCTTGACCACAAATCTTGTTACATAACAGGTAATATTCAAATTCGTAAGAATCTAAAGGCACTTCACCAGCAGCCATTAATTCTTTAGATTTATCCTTTCTAATGCCATTAATTCTTCCAACTTTCTCCACCATATACTCACTATTTCTCATTTCTTCTGAAGTAATAGTAGGGGTAAATCCAAATTGAGTGATCATACCTGGAACTACGTTCATTTGAGCCCTAAAGTGAGGAAAATAAGCAGAGTGTAATACATCCTGAGATCTAAACTTGAATACTACCGGTCTTCCCACTGGTAAGTGAAGTTCATTTATAATAATATCATCATTACCATAAGAATCACTTTCGTCCACTCCAAGTTGATTAACACCTTGGATAAATCGTACGTTGGCTTTACCTAATGTATTATCTTCCCCAGAATATCTTGCCCTCCAGGCGAACTGGTATGCATAGATTTCGATCACTAATGGATCATCTTCTTCGTTGATATTCATAATATCAGACCAAGTGAATAAACCATAGATAATTAAGCCAGCCAAAACAATAACCGGAATAATAGTCCAGATAAATTCTAGCTTATCGTTATCTGCAAAGAACAAAGCTTTTTTGCCTTTCTCTCCACGATATTTATACGCAAACCAGTGCAGTAATCCCTGTGTTAACACTTGAACAAACATAATAAGTGCAATAGAGATAAACATTAAGGTATCTACTTCACTACCATGTGCAGATGCAGCTTCAGGTAAATAGAATTTACTATAATGCCAGAAACAATAAATAGAAATAACATATAGAAAGATCACGAACATGAGCATTAGATACCCATTTATCTTGTTGTCTCTTTCATTCGCAACTTGAGTTGAATCTGTATGATTGCCACGTGATAATTCAAATATCTTGGACATTTGCCATACAGTTACGGCAAAAAGTGCTATTACAATGATTACTAAAAATACAGTCATTTTTTTATTTCTTCTTTAAACAATCTTTTTATTAATAATGAAAATGTTTACTCTCCTTAATAAACGGATTGCGTTTTGGTAACAAAGGAGCTTTTGTAAGGGCCCCAAATATTATAAATACAAACAATCCAGCAAACAACAACAATGCACTAATCTCAGGAATTCCTATAAACCATGATTCACCAACTGTAGATGGCATAATCATTACAAAAATATCCAAATAATGACCACATAGAATGATAATTCCAGCCATAATTACGAACAAATTGATTCTTTTATAGTCGCTATTCATTAATAGCAATACTGGGAACACAAAGTTCATTACCACCATTCCGAAGAACGGTAAAGTGTAATCGTCTATTCTGGTAATAAAATAGGTAACCTCCTCAGGAATGTTAGAATACCAGATAAGCATAAATTGTGAGAACCAAAGATATGTCCAGAAGATACTGAAACCGAACATGAACTTTGCTAAATCGTGAATATGAGAATCATTTACATATTCTAAAAAGCCTCTAGATTTAAGATAGATAGTAACTAAGGCAATCATAGTTACCGCAGATACAATCATACTTGCAAATACATACCATCCAAATAACGTACTAAACCAGTGTGGATCTACACTCATTATCCAATCCCAAGACATCATAGATTCTGATACAAGGAAGAACACTAAAAATCCAGCTGCTAATTTAAAATTAGTTTTGTGTAATCTATCATCTGTAGCTTCATCCAATCTTAATGAATTTCTTCTTAATAAATACCTGAAGATGTTCCATCCAGCAATGTAGATAGCCGCTCTTATCAATAAAAATGGCACATTTAGGTATGCCGTTTTATTTTGAATAAGTTCATCGTGAGCTACAACTTCTGGGTCCATCCAAATAAATAAATGATTTAAATGCAAGCCAGATAGTGCAAGAAGAATAAACATAATGATACTTCCTGGTAATAAGTAAGCTGTAATTCCTTCCATTACTCTAAATAATACGGGAGACCATCCTGCTTGAGCAGCCTGCTGAATAGCATAAAATGCCATTGTACCCAGTGCAATCATAAAAAAGAAAAATGCAGCAATATACACCGCAGCCCATGGCTTGTTCTGTAATTGATGAAGCAAATGCTCATAATGTTCATTATCACGTCCAGCCTCTTCTCCATGCGCAGCTTCGGCACTAGCAGTCTTTGCATGCTCTTCAGCAATTATATGACTATCTTCTGCATGTTTAGGATTTGCAAGATGTATATCATTTTCTACAACTGCAACTTCTTCAGAACCATGGTCCGCATTTGCAGCCATCATTTCCTTCACATCTTCTATAGTATCTGGGGCAGCGATAAAGGCATAAATCAGGCCTAAAGCACCTACAATCATAAATATAATTGCTGTTAATTTTAATCTACTTGATAGCGTGTACATATTAATATATCTAAGTGCAGTTATTTTTAGTTTGTACTTTCTTCGTCTAATACCGTATTAGCATCGGCTCCTAAAATAGTAGCATCGGCGTTTACAGGTGGAATAAGATTCTTCTTCACGGAAGCCGTATCACTTTCGAATGTTCTTTCTGGAGCTCCAGTAAGAGTTCCTTTCAATTTCATTACGTAGTGATCTATTTGCCAGCGCTCTTTGATCGTAGTTTGGGATGCATAGGAACCCATAGAGTTCAATCCGTAATACATTACATGGTATGCACTACCTTCTGTAATTGCTCTTCCAGCATCATCGTAACTTGGTACCCCTAAGATCTTTTCACGTTCTACTAAAATTCCTTTTCCATTTCCTTGATCGCCATGACATACAGCACAGTAAATTGTATATAACTGTTGACCTACAGCAAGATTCTTTTCAGAATAAGGGATTGGATTGGTTAATTGTGCTTTTGCTTGCGCATAACCTTCATTGGAGTTCTCATAACCGTAAGGATGCCAACCGCGGGGAATAGTTCCTTCTACAGGTAATTTAGCTTCTTGACCATTCTCAAAAATATCGTACTCTCCATAAGTTTCATAAGAAACCGGTTCGTACATGTCTGGGAAATATTGATAGTTAGGCTTTTCCTTATTAAAACAAGAGGTAGCCGTAATAACAACCAAGAAAAGGACTATAGATTTTTGAAATAAACTTTTCATTGTGTTTATTTAATTTTCAATTAATTTAATTTCAAGAGCACCAGTATCATATAAGAACTTAGAAAGCTTCTCTACATCATGATTGGCTGCATCAATTTCCATTAAGAAATGATCGTCGGTAGTTCTTACATCAGGATTTTCAGCAGATTTAAAAGGCCATAATTTACTTCTCATATAAAAAGTTATTACCATAAGGTGGGCCGCGAAAAACACCGTTAATTCAAATATAATTGGCACAAAAGCAGGAAGATTTTGCAAAAAGCTAAAACTTGGCTTTCCACCAATATCCTGTGGCCAGTCTGAGATCATCATATAATTCATCATAATTATTGCTACCGTTAATCCCACTAACCCGTACATAAATGAAGCTATTGCTAAACGCGTAGGCGGAAGACCCATTGCTTTATCTAGTCCGTGAACTGGAAAAGGAGTGTAAATTTCAGCGATGTGATAACGTGCGTCACGAACTTGCCTTACCGCTTGCAACAGCAAATCATCATCGGTATAAATAGCGTGTATTACTTTTGATGCCATCCTAATTAATTATTATTATTAAGTTTTATTGCTTGAGCAACCCAGTCTTCTCTCATAGATTCCCTAGGGAAGTTTTCGATTAGCTCATTCAATAATTCAAAATCTATCGTTTCCAATCTGCTTACTTGATCGAAGGTATAAATACCTACTTGATGTAAACGTTGTTGTAACATAGGACCTACAGCTTTAAGTTTTGTAAGATCATCTGCGGTTTGCACAGCAGGATCATAAACTCCAATTCTAGAAAGCATTTGGTCCAATCTATCTTTTTGTACTTCTGAAGTTGTTAAGGCGTCTGCATTAACGGTTGCAATATGATCTTGATTATTAGAATCATCATTAACTTGATTATGTATACCATGAGCCTCATTCGATTTCGGCTCAGCCATCAACGCTACATTACGGTGATCTACATCATCTCCATGCTCCGCACGAAGTTGTTTATATTTAGCTCCAGATGCTTTTAAAATTGTTTTTACCTCTGCTTGCGCGATCACCGGGAACGAACGAGCGTATAATAAGAACAAAACAAAGAAGAAACCTATAGTACCAATAAAAATACCTATATCTACAAAAGTAGGTGAGAACATTGTCCAAGAAGATGGTAAATAATCACGGTGCAATGAAGTCACAATAATTACAAAACGCTCAAACCACATCCCGATATTCACAACGATAGAGATAAAGAAAGAGAACATAATACTTCTTCTTAATTTTGGGAACCACATGAATTGTGGTGAGAATACGTTACAAGTCATCATTGCCCAATAAGCCCACCAGTAAGGACCAGTTGCTCTGTTAAGGAATGCATATTGTTCGTACTCTACTCCAGAATACCATGCAACAAACAGCTCTGTAATATATGCACAACCAACAATAGAACCCGTGATCATGATCACGATGTTCATTAATTCGATATGCTGAATTGTAATATAATCTTCAAGATTAGACACTTTTCTCATAATGATTAAAAGTGTGTTTACCATTGCGAAACCAGAGAATACTGCACCTGCCACAAAGTATGGAGGGAAGATGGTAGTATGCCAACCTGGAATTACAGAGGTAGCAAAGTCAAAAGATACAATGGTATGTACAGAAAGCACCAATGGAGTAGCTAAACCAGCAAGTACTAAGGATACTTCTTCGAAACGTTGCCAATCCTTTGCACGTCCACTCCATCCAAAAGAAAGAATTCCGTAAATACGTTTATTAAAAGGCGTGATCGCTCTATCTCTAATCATTGCAAAATCTGGAAGTAAACCTGTCCACCAGAAAACAAGGGAAACAGATAAATATGTAGAAATTGCAAATACATCCCAAAGCAATGGAGAGTTAAAGTTTACCCATAAAGATCCAAACTGATTTGGAATAGGTAATACCCAATATGCCAACCATGGTCTACCCATGTGGATAATTGGGAATAATCCTGCCTGCATTACCGAGAAAATTGTCATAGCTTCTGCAGAACGGTTAATTGCCATTCTCCATTTTTGACGGAACAATAATAATACTGCAGAAATAAGGGTTCCCGCGTGCCCGATACCTACCCACCAAACAAAATTGGTAATATCCCAGGCCCAACCAACGGTCTTATTTAATCCCCAAGTTCCAATTCCTGTAGAAATGGTATAAATTATACAACCTAATCCCCAAAGAAAAGCGATAAGTGCGATAGAAAAAACTATCCACCAGTGTTTATTCGCCCGACCTTCAACCGGTGCAGCCACATCTATGGTCACATCGTGATAGGTCTTATCTCCGGTAACTAAAGGCTTTCTAATAGGTGCTTCGTAATGAGACATATCCTTTTATAATTGATTCTTTACTAATTTAAATTTATTAAGCTTCTGAAGTATTTCTAACCTTAGTTTGATACATCACATTAGGCTTAGTTCCTACAGATTCCAATAAGTGATACATTCTGTTATCATTTACCTCGGTAAGAATTTTAGACCCTTCATTATTTACATCTCCAAATATCATTGCTCCTTTATCACATGCTGCAGAACAAGCTGTATGGAATTCCCCATCTTCGATCACTCTACCATCACGTTTAGCATCTAAAATAGTTTTTTGTGTTATTTGAATACACATAGAACATTTCTCCATAACCCCTCTTGAACGTACTGTAACATCTGGATTCAAGACCATTCTTCCAAGATCGTTATTCATATGGTAATCGAACTCATCATTCTTAGAATAGGTAAACCAGTTAAAACGACGCACCTTATAAGGACAGTTGTTAGCACAATATCTTGTACCTACACATCTGTTATAGATCATTTGGTTCTGTCCTTGACGCCCGTGAGATGTTGCCGCTACAGGACATACAGTTTCACATGGTGCATGATTACAATGCTGACACATTACCGGTTGGAAGACTACCTGCGGATTATCTGCGGGTAATTCCATTTCAGCTAATTGAGAAAGAGAATCGCCTAGACCAGAAATATCATCTTTTTTATCGATATCTCCAGTAAAAGTATCTTCAGAAGAATAATATCTATCTATACGCAACCAGTGCATATCTCTAGATTTTCTTACTTCTTTTTTCCCAACAACCGGCACGTTGTTTTCAGAATGACAAGCAATTACACAAGCTCCACATCCTGTACACGCGTTAAGATCTATTGATAAGTTGAAATGATGACCTATCGTCCTGTCGAAACTCTCCCAAAGATCCACTTCTGGCGAGGTAACCTCAGTTTCAATATGATTTAGTGAAACCTCAGGCACCTTATTCCAAAAATGCTTATCCTTAGTGTTGAAGATCTCTAGAGTTGTTTCCTTAATAATATCTCCACGTCCCATAAGCGTGTTTTGTAATTGAACACATGCAAACTCATGTATTCCACCCACTTTTTCAATATTCACATATTGAATAGAACTAAAATCTTTATATAAAGGGTAAGCATTAACACCTACCTGCATTTCCTCTTGAATTCCTTCTTTCTTCCCATAGCCTAAAGCAAGACCTATAGATCCTGGTGCTTGACCAGGCTGGATTATTACAGGAACATTCTTTACTTCTACCCCATCCATGGTAATATTCACATAGCTACCGTTCAAGGCACCATTTGCAACATTCTCATTGATTAGATCCAGTTTATCTGCATCTTCTTTAGACATGGTAACATAGTTATCCCAGGAAGCTCTCGTAAGAGGATCTGGCATTTCCTGTAACCAAGGGTTATTGGCTTGTTGCCCATCTCCCATAGATGTTTTAGTATAAAGGCTTAATTGAAATCCTTTCCCTTCTGAAGCTGTACTTAGATTACGAGCAGAAGTTCCGTTATTTACAGCAGTAGAAACAAATTCTGGAGCTGCTGCAGTTGTAGCTACAGATGGAGCAGTCCCTTCGAACACGCCATCATGTAATGCATTATTCCATTCTTCCGTTCCTAAAGTATCAGCCCAAGTCTCTTTTATATATTCGTAGTAAGAACTTTCAGATCCATTCCACTTTAATAAACAGTCTTGAAATTGTCTAGTATCAAACAAAGGTCTAATAGTAGGCTGCATCAAACTGAATTTACTTTTAGTAAATTGAACATCACCCCAACTCTCTAAGTAATGAGGAGTTGCAGCGACGAATTTACATAACTTAGCAGTTTCATCTTCTTTCATAGAGAAAGCAACAGAAACCTCTATTTCTTTTAATGCTTTTACAAATTCCTTAGAATTTGGTAAACTATATGCTGGATTAACACCTGCGATTAATATAGCTCCGATGCTTCCATTTTGCATATCCTGAACCAACTTAGTAACAGCTGTAGCATTACCTTGTCTGGTCATTCTTGGATTTGCGGTGTCCATTACCTGGCTACCTAGGGCTTCGTTAATTGCCAGAACCAATACTTGTGCATCTATATCTGGCAAGCCAGAAACCACCACAGCATTATTACCTGCCTTTCTTAATTGAGTTGCAGCTTTAACAACAGCTTCATCAATTTTACCAGTTAATTGGCTAGTAGAAGCACCACCACTAACATAACCATATAAGGCTGCAAGAACTGCACGTTGTTGTGCTGGAGTAACTGCAATTCGTTTATCTGCATTAGCTCCAGATAAAGACATATTTGATTCAAACTGAATATGAAGTGACATTTTACCATTTTCAGGAATTCTTGTCTTAGCATATCCTGCATCGTATCCACCACCTTGCCAATCTCCTAAGAAATCTGCACCTATAGATACGATTGCTTCAGCTTTAGAGAAATCGTAATTTGGTAATGCTCTGGTTCCGTATTTCTGTTCAAAAGCGCTTAAAGCCGCATCTTCAGAAACAGTATCATATACTACATGACGGAAATTCCCAAATTTACCAGAAAACTCATTTATTAATTTTGAAGTAGAAGGACTTGCAAAAGTTTGCGTTAAAAGAACTACCTCTCCAGTAACTCCGTTTAAAGCGTCTCCAACTTTCTTATCAAAGTCTTCCCAAGACACATTTTGGCCATTAGCCATTGGTCTTTTTACTCTTTTGTTATCGTACAATGACAAAACAGAAGCATATACTCTCGCATTTGCTCCAGCTCTACCAGTAGGTAATGAATTATTATCGATCTTAACAGGACGTCCTTCTCGGGTTTTTACCAAGACACTGGTAAAATCGAATCCATCTGCTATAGTTGTGGCATAGTAATTCGCAATCCCTGGAACTATACGTTCTGGTTGTACTAAATAAGGAATAGATTTAATTACCGGACCCTCACAAGCAGCCAAAGAAGCGGCAGCGGTACTAAAACCAACATACTTAAGGAAATCTCGACGAGTGGTAGAAGAACTACTTAAATCCTTATTACCTAAGAATTCATCGTTTGGAATTTCCTCTGCAAACTCATTTTGTTGGAGCGTCTCAACAATAGAGCTATTTTCCTTTAGCTCTTCAACACTTTTCCAGTATTTCTTGTTTGATGACATATATATCTAGATATTACTTCTTAATTAATTACCCGATCACTCAGGTCTGACTTTTTTATTAATAGTGACATTTACCACATTCAAGACCACCTAATTGAGCAGCAGTCAATTCCTCTACTCCATATTTCTTAGATAGTTCTTCATGGATCTTCTCATAGTACTCATTCCCTTCCATTTTTACATTGGTCTCTCGGTGACAATTAATACACCATCCCATTGTTAAAGGAGCGTTTTGATATACTACTTCCATTTCTTGGATTGGACCGTGACATTTCTGACATTCTATACCTGCTACAGAAACGTGTTGTGAATGATTGAAATATGCGAAATCTGGTAAGTTGTGAATTCTAACCCACTTAACTGGCTTAGTTTCTCCAGTATAGGCTTGTGTGGCAGGATCCCAGCCAGTTGCTTCGTATAATTTTTTGATCTCCTTATCGTAGAATTCTTTCGAGTATTCTTCAGTAGCTGTAGCTTCTGCAACTTCACCAATAGATTTATGGCAGTTCATACATACATTTAAAGATGGAATACCTGAATGCTTAGATGTCCTTGCTGAAGAATGGCAATATTTACATTCTATCTGATTATCACCTGCATGTATCCTATGTGAATAATGGATTGGCTGTATTGGTTGATAACCTTGATCTACACCCACTTGCATAAAGAATCCGTAAACCATATATCCACTTGCTAGCAAGACAATTACCGCTGTAACTAATACCAAGAATTGATTTTCCACAAAAGATTTATAAAGTGGCTTTCTAGTTTCTTTAACAGGAAGCTCTACTCCACTTGCAACTGCAAATTTTCTTAAAGTTTTATTTACAAGAAATAGGATTGCCAAAAGCATTATAAGTACAAAAGCAAGAATACCTAAAACCACATTGTTGGAAACTCCACCACCAGAACCACCATCATCTGTAGCTCCATCTGTAGCAAGTGCCGCTGCCGGAGTTGGCTTTGGCTGTCCTACATAAGCAAGAATATCACCTATCTCTACTTGGGTAAGCTGAGGAAAAGCAGGCATGGCAGTTTTGTTGTACTCTTCATAAATAGCAACGGCTTGTGCATCTCCCGAAGCAATCATTTCTGCCGAATTATGAATCCAAGATTCTATCCACTCAATAGAGTGTCTATCGGTAACTCCATTAAGAGCTGGACCAATAGATTTGGAATATGGTTTGTGACAGGCAGCACATAATGAATTAAATAAGGCTTTCCCATTAGCTACATCACCAGAACCCGGTTCCTCTGCAATAACATCTGCAGTCTGTTCGGCAGCAGCTGGATCCAGAGTATCCTGAGCATGAATTAAATTAGTAAAAGAAAGCAGGAACACTACTGATACTAGCAGTAGTCTCGAAGTTGAATGGCGGAATTTCACCTTTTTCATATTGTAAGTTGAATTAACGTCTTATGTTTGGCACGATATTTTATAATTAATGTTTATTTATAATTATAAAAAAAACAAGAATCGCACCCCTTAAATTCAGGCACAAAAGTAACACTTAAAGTCGATTTGGGAAATGTTGCAGAAGTGTTAACACGTAATTTATAATAGTTCTAAATAATAAAATCATACCTCATTCAGTTATTTAATTTTACTTTTACACCAAACCTTTTTATAATGAGAATATTAAAAATAAAAGACTGCTTTTTTATTGCAATTTTAGCACTTGGAGTTCAACAAATCGGGTTGGCTCAAACTGGTAAAGTTAATATCCAACAGGATTCCAATCTTCCTAGTTTACTAGAAATGAAGTCTGAAATGACCAAAGATGGAAAATTAGGAGAACGCTATAAAATTCAGTTGTACTACGGGGACAATAATGCTGCTAGTAATGTAATTAAAAAGTTTAGGTCTCAATATGCAGGATGGCCATCTCAAATTATTTATGAAACACCAAATTATAAAGTTTGGGTTGGCAATTTCAGAAATAAACTGGAGGCAGATCGCGCTCTTTTGAAGATTAAAGGAGATTTCCCTTCAGCTTTTATTCCAAAACCCCAGAGAGGCTAAGTGTTTAGTTCTTTTTGTTGAAGAAATAAGCTAAAAAAAAGCCTCATAGAAATATGAGGCTTTTTTTTATAAAATGAAATCCTTTAAGTGGCTCTGAATATTACTTTAAAAATTAAATAAAGTCAAACTATAGTTTTACTGTTCCACTAACTATGGCAATTGGTTCTGCATCTAAATAATTATAAGTAAAGTTCTTGTAATAAAATAAGGATGTACTAATATGCAGTTACATAAAAGAGATTCTTCACTTCGCTGCGTTCAGAATGAAACATATAATATTGTTATTCCTTAAGAAGGAGGAAACTTATTTATTACTAAAAAGATCCCTTGAAAAGCTTAGGATGACATAATTTAATACAAAAGAGGCTGTTTGGATACTACCTAACAGCCTCTTATTATATACTATGAAAAAAATTTATTTTTTCATCTTCTTTTTCACCGCTACTTCGCGATATCCTTCTATTATATCACCTTCTTTAATATCATTGTAGTTCTTG
>TARA_R100001369_G_scaffold703_1_pt1 | contig 32747 bp, 24 predicted proteins | sample TARA_R100001369 | Tara Oceans TARA_R100001369 (sample SAMEA2621528) | marine metagenome | biome: marine biome (ENVO:00000447); feature: surface water layer (ENVO:00002042); material: "saline water (ENVO:00002010), including plankton (ENVO:xxxxxxxx)" | depth 5 m
TTAAAATTAAGGTTTTGCATTTGTTTTTGTTAACGTTAACTTATCTGATGATTTCCATTTGGCTTCTTTTATTTCGTATTTATTGAATAAGTCAGCCTTAGTGTATTTGGTTAAAAAAGCGTATAATTCTTCAGATGAAGCTGTTAGCAAAAGTGTTTCTTCAAGCCCTATTTTTTCGTGTTTCAGACGCATTTTATTCCCATTAAATAATTCGTTGAGACGTTCTTCACTTAACCATGAGAGCGCTAATTCATTATCCGAATTTATATCGAGTTTACTTACCGAATGGGTTTTTAAAAGATGTTCTGCTGCTAAACTGTTAATTTCCTCTTCTTCAATTTCAATTGGAATGAAGTCTAAAAAATATTGATTTTCTATTTTGAAAGGCATCGCTATAAAACCAGCTTCTTTATCGTCTTTTAGATGCGTAATAAAGTAGCCCTCTTTATAAGTCTCAAAAATAATTAGATCTTCTTTAGATAACGCTTTGGCTTCTTTTTTCTCTTCTTCAATTTTTGATTTCATAGACTCTACAGTCCATTCACCTTTTTTATTGTCGGTCCAGCTTCCTAAAAGCTTTTCATTAAAGCTTAAACTATCTTTTGTATAAAACGGTTGAAGCGATTTTACAATACAAGAGCTAAAGAGTAAAAGGGTTAAGATTAAAATTATTCCTTTAGTTTTCATAATATAGGTTTTAAAAGTTTTAGCTAAACTCTTACTATTTGTTTTCAGCTACAATAAATTTCGACAAACAAAAGGCAACTACTGCCAAACAATTTAGAGTATAAATTATAAATTTAAATACTCTAAATTTTTTGGTGAATTTAGTTTACACTTTATAGTGTTTTCGGATGGTTCTTTTAACCCTAAATAGTCTAAAAACGCCTATGATTAGAAGTATGGCAGCAGTAACAATTAATATACTGCCAAAAGATTTTAAGTCAGAAAAGAACTCAAGTTTTAATATTGTTACACCAGTGCCAAGGACGACTAAAAAGGTTCTGAAATAAGCTAAAAACGTACGTTCGTTAGCAAGTTTAGTTCGCTCAATAGCTAACCAATCTCTTGTAATAAGACCATTAGTCTCTTTTTGTTTTGATGTCTCGGACATTAATGAATTCCTTTTAAAAGATTAATACTTACTGTGGCTAATTCACTATCTGGAAATTTAGCAAAATGTCTATCGTCTGGTATTAAACCAGCTTTCTTGGCTGTATCTCTAAACACATCGACTTCCAAAATATATTGGTCGCTATAACCATGAGTTGCATCATAAGCTGTTGCTGCTGTTTTGCCTAGATTATTAGCTGTTAATTTTGAATTTATAGTATGCAACTCTATGATTAATAATCCAAATTTTTCAACGTATGGTTTCCATTTGGTAAGATGTTCTAATAGCGAAGCCTCTACGTTATTATTATTTAAACGATTACCTTTATATACATATGCTCCAGAAGATTGGCTTATAAAATCATAATCTTTCTTTGGAGCATCCCAAATACGATTATGGTCTAAAAAAGTTCGGACATTTAGTAAATCGTGCAATTCAATATTATAATCTTCTTTTAAATCATTAGCCAACAAATCTGGTCGGCCAATATCTCCCCAAATGACCTTTGCCCAAATATCTGCTTTTATTAAGTTGGCTCGTGTTACGCGTAAAGCGGCTTTATTAAAGTCTGCACCAACTAGGAATAAAGGATAGTCATCTAACAATTTACCTCTTAATGTTTGTTTCTCTATAACGTTAAAAATATGTTCAATAAACGCTCCATTTCCACAACCCATATCTAATATGCCTTTTGGTTGTTCGTCTATTGGCCTATTAAATAAATCGATAATAACTTCATCTATAACTTTAAAGTAGGTGGTATGAGCACCACCACTTCCCCAAACATTCATTTCTCTATGTACATGCTTTTCAGTATCGTTAGGTGATTCTGTTTTTAACACTAAAGGATTGCCAAAAAGAAGTTCATCTAATTGTAAAAATGTTGGAATATAAGATACAGTAACTCCATAGGCACTCGCACGTTTAGCAAAGAATAGACCCTTGTCTGTAAACTGATAGGTGTTTTTCTTTTTGTTGAACCAACCTAAGTGCGATAAATAATCTAAAATTTTCTTGAAACTTTCCGGATCTTTATGATATTCTTCGGCTGTAAATGAAGCATCCATAAAATATTTGTGGAACAAGCCATTAACTCCCAAAAGCACAATAATAGGACCAGCAATAACTCCTTCAATATGTTTAAGGATTTGGTAGTCTATAGAATTTTCATCTGCTATATCTAGACCATAGTTGACTTCGAACTTTTTAAAAATACGTTCTAAAACTATAAAAGCATCAGTACCAATCATTTTTTCATTGGCGAAACGGTCAGAATATTTTAGAAGATTAACAACATCTTCATATAAATGAATTTGATTAAAAGCTGTTTCAGAGTTTTTATTTGTGTTATAAATTGTTGTATTTGTTTTGTTATCTAATTGCTGTTCTAGCCAACCTTGAGAACACAAAACACGTAGTGCTACATTGAGATAGCCTTCGTTTGCTTCAAATTGACGTGTTAGATCTTTTAGATAAACCTGTTTTTTTTCTAGAATATGTTCTAAAACTCCTTTTTTATGAAGTGTAAAAGCTGAAGTAGCTACCGCAATACCATCTAAATGACGAAATATGGTACTTCTTAGTTTTGATTTATCTGATTTAGTAAGCATGCTTTAAGTTTGACTTAAAGATATAAAAAAAGCACTTAGTTAATTAAGTGCTTTTAGACTAAAATTGTTTTACTCTAATTAATGAATTACTCCATTTACTGTTTGTATAAATGTCACTACCAGCTAAAGTTCTAAGAAATGCAATTACTGCATTTCGTTCTTCATCAGTAATATTTAATTGCTGACCTATTCCATTTGTACTGAGCCTTGGGTCTAAGTTGGTATTACCAGCTAAGTTTATGTGATCGTAGCGATTCATTATTGTTGCTAAATCATTACTAGCACCAATATGCATAAATTGTCCGTTACTAGTGCCATCTGCTTTTACAACGTCACGTAAACACGGTGACCTTGTTACCGTAAGATCTGTTCCTGTTTGATTTGCGATACCTATAACACCGTTATTTAGAGAATTAGGATGCTTACTAAGTTTTGGAGCTTGATGACAGTCAACACATTCTAAACCCCCATTTAATCGTGCACCTTGATTATTGAAATTTGGTAGTTGTGAGAACAATTGCTTTCCTAAATTTTCTTGTTGTGTGAAGTTTGTAAAGGGTTGGTTGTCATTATTTGTTAATAAACGACCTTTATCATGCTTACTATCAAAGGATTGAATGCTTCAAAAAACTGAGCTAAGGCATTTTGTATTTTAGTTTCATTTATGATGTTATCACCATAAACTAAATTGAATAATTGCGGATAATAATCTGTGTTTTCAAGTCTTTTTTTATATTTAAAGTTGAGATACTATCTCAATTTCGGAAAATCAACAGGACTCACTTCATGCATTACATTATAAACAGCTTCAAAAATATCTTCTGATGATGGTTTAGAAAAGTAATCTCCATCTGTTCCATAAGCTGGTCTATGTGGTTTAGCTGCCAATGTTTTTGGTTGGCTATCTAAATACTGAAATGCATTTTGCTCATTCAATATTTGATCTAAAATATAAGCTGAAGCTCCTCCTTTTACATCTTCATCAATGACCATTACACGATTAGTTTTGGCAATACTTTTAACGATATCATGATTCAAATCAAAAGGTAATAAGGATTGAATATCAATAATTTCGGCATCAATACCAACTTCTAACAATTCTTTAGCAGATTGCTCAACAAGACGTAATGTAGATCCATAAGAGACTAAAGTAATATCATCACCTTCTCTTATAGTTTCTACTACTCCAAGAGGTGTTTTAAATTCACCAATATTACTTGGCATCTTTTCTTTTAGTCTATAACCATTTAGGCACTCAACAATTAAAGCAGGTTCATCACTCTGTAATAACGTGTTATAAAAACCAGCAGCTTTGGTCATATTTCTCGGCACCAATAAATGAATACCTCTAATAAGATTTAATACACCTCCCATTTGAGAGCCAGAATGCCAGATGCCTTCTAGTCTATGACCACGAGTTCTTATAATTAATGGTGCTTTTTGACGTCCTTTAGTTCTGTACTGAAGTGTTGCTAAATCATCACTCATTATTTGTAGTGCATACAAGATATAATCTAGGTATTGTATTTCTGCAATGGGTCTTAAACCACGCATGGCCATTCCAATTCCTTGACCAAGAATTGTAGCTTCTCTAATACCAGTATCTGATATCCTTAACTCACCAAATTTAGCCTGAAGCGCTTCTAAGCCTTGATTTACATCACCAATATGACCAACATCTTCTCCGAAAATTAAGGCTTCTGGGTATGCACTAAATATTGCATCGAAATTATCTCTTAAAATAACACGACCATCAACCTCTTCTGCATTGGCATTATAAGTTGGTGCTATTTCAGTATGGTTTTGGGCTCTAAGGTTAGATTCGCTATGTAAATGAGAACTGTATTTAGGTTGTATTTTTTCGATATATGCGTTAATCCAATTTTGTAGCTCAGTTTTTTCTGAAGTATTTTCTGAAACCACGTAGCGTAATGATTTACGAGTAGCAGACAGTAAATCTTTGCGTAAAGGCTCATCAATGCTATCTAAATCATTTTTCAATTTAGAAATAAAGGCACTATTTGAACTTGAAGCTGCTACTTTATTTAATAGTGAAATAACTTCTTGTTTTTCTGACTTTATAGGATCGATGAAAGCAGACCATGCCGCTTTTTTACCATCTCTAACCGCTTTTTTAATTTCTTTTTCTAAGGCTACTAACTCATTATCTGTGGCAATATTATTTTCAATTACCCACTTACGCATTTGAACATTACAATCATACTCAGCTTCCCAAGCCAAACGCTCTACATTTTTATAACGCTCGTGAGAACCAGATGTAGAATGACCTTGTGGTTGAGTTAATTCTTGAACGTGGATCATTACTGGTACGTGCTCTTTACGAGATACTTGTGCAGCACGTTGATAGGTATCCATGAGTTCTGGGTAATTCCAGCCATTTACTCTAAAGATTTCATAGCCATTATTATCTTTATCTCTTTGAAAACCTTTTAAGATTTCAGAAATATTTTCTTTAGTTGTTTGGTGTCTTGCGTGTACAGAAATTCCATATTCATCATCCCAAACACTAATAACCATTGGTACTTGTAAAACACCTGCAGCATTAATAGTTTCAAAAAACAAACCTTCACTTGTACTAGCGTTACCTATAGTTCCCCAAGCAATTTCATTACCTTCTTTAGAGAATTTAGTGGTATCTATGCCATTTACATTTCTATATATTTTAGACGCTTGTGCTAAGCCGAGTAATCTTGGCATTTGTCCAGCAGTAGGGGAAATGTCCGCACTAGAGTTCTTTTGTTTAGTAAGGTTTTTCCAATTTCCGTTTTCATCTAAACTATGTGTTGCAAAGTGACCTCCCATTTGGCGACCAGCAGACATTGGTTCGTCCTTTAAGTCTGTATTTCCATACAAGCCAGCAAAGAATTGCTCTATGCTTAGCTCACCAATTGCCATCATAAACGTTTGGTCACGATAATAACCACTTCTAAAATCACCATTTTCAAAAGCTTTAGCCCAAGCAATTTGAGGTATTTCTTTACCATCACCAAAAATGCCAAATTTCGCCTTACCAGTTAAAACTTCTCTACGTCCCAATAAACTACATTCTCGACTAGTAACAGCGAGTTTATAATCATTTAAAACTTCAGTTTTAAAATCTTCGAAAGTGATTTCAGTTTTTGTATCAGTGTTAGGCTTCATAGTGTGAGAAATTGAGATAGCGAAATTACTAAATTTTGAAATTTTGTGCAATAGCTAAAAGTGTTATAATATTGAAGTATTTTTAGCAAATACGCTATAATATAAAGAATAATATAAATAAAGTGTAAAAATTAACTTTTCAATAAGAATCTTCTAATACCACTTGCGTCTAAATAATCCCAATAAGACTTGAGGATCAACAGATACTATAAAGCGAATACTTTGGTCATAATTTGGTTGTGCTATCTCCCAACCACGATTAGAATAAATAGGAAAGTAGAGCTCTAAATAGTCTTCTACAAGATTTAGTCTAATACCAGAATCATAAACAAAATTAGCACTACTAAATTTATTTTTAACTAATCCAATATCTCCGTAGGCTTGGATATAGCGCCAAATAGATGTACTAAAATTAGCAGTTGTTATCCATTGATTAGCAAAGGCTGTTTCTAGTTGCGATTTAAAACCACCTTCTGCAATTATAATCTGTTGACTAAATATACCTGCAGCCTCTGAGCGACCCAAGTAATTAAGATCGAATAAATAATCGGTTGGTCTGTCTAAAGCAAAGCTAAAAAAATTAGAGTTTGGATCTGTGTTATTATCTAAAAACAAGCCTGTATAGAATCTAAAGTTAATGTTTCTGTTACTTTTAGTTAATTTTCTAAACTCATAACTTAAAGACAATTTACTGAATTTATCAGCAAATTGTAAATCTGAAGTGAATCTTGAAAAGTTAATAATTCCAGGGTTAGAATGGGTATATCTTAAATTTAAAACTCCGTAATCTGGCTCGTCTAATTCTTCAATAATAGCATTATTACCTAGTTTTCTACTAATACTTACATAGCGTGCGGTAATACGATCTACTTGGTCTTTTCTAAAATTACTATTATCTCTAAATGAAAAGGATATAGATGGACGTACTCTTGTTACAAATGCATCTTGGGCAAAAGATTGGTAGCCAGCAGAAATACCGTAAGTAATATCAAAAAGGTTTCTGTTTTCTATATTGTGTGTGTAAAAAGCACTAACACTTCCAGTAACTGCTCTAGATTTTGTAGCATATTGAGGTGAGAATCTATAATTTAAGCGTTTTCTTAAAATCGTTTTATTATAAAATTTTGTACCCAAAGTTAAACCATCATAGATATTATTAAATTCTACTAAAGGCATCAAAAATATCTGATTGTAGTAAGGGTCTTCTATATCTTTAAATAATCTAAATTGTAAAGGTTTATTAGTAAAGAATGATCCATTAACAGCTTTATAATTGTCACGTTGGTTAAATTCTGGTATTACATTATCAAAGTCTAAAACCAGTTTTTCAGTATCACCTTTTGGTATAGTAATAGTTTTAGTGTCTAATACACCCTCTACCCATAGTTTACTTAGTACACTATCGTTTTTAACCATAAACAAAGACACTGGCATTTTATTATCGCGCTTGTTTTTTATAGTTACTTTAATAGAGTCATCTAAAGTTTCGACAGATTTAATTTTAAAATCTATTTTTTTTCGAGTACTTATATAATCATCAAAAAACCAATCTATATTTTTAGTAGTCCTAGCTTTAATAAAAGTTTCGAGATTAGTTGTTTTTACAGGTTTTAGCTTATAAAGTTTTACAAATTCAGTTAAGGTTTGGTCTAAGTTTGTGTCCTCAGTAAAATCATTTAAATATTTTAAACCTACACCAGCTTTATACTTTCCGGCAATGTTAGCGTTAAATTTTAATAAAGAATCTTTAGAGGTAGTAAGTGGTTGGTCTTTGTTTTTTCTCGCAATTTCCATTGAATACAAGAAATACTGAAAATTAAAATTTAGATCAGCGGCATGAAACGCTCTAATTCCCCAAACATCAGAAAGTGTTCCCAATAGTTTCATATCTGGGTAATTTTCTTCGGCATATTTAATTAAGAGATAAATTTGAAGCCCTTCATTAAACCAATAATCTTTACGTGGATTAAATAAAAGGATATTGTCTAAGTATTTTTTTGTAGCTGTTTTTAGAAGTTTTAACTCAAATTGAAATTCATCAGGAAATGGTCTTAAAAAATCTGGAAGCTGATTAAGACCATAAAGCGGATTTTTATTGTAATCTATGTTGGTTACCAATAATTGCTTGTGAGGATACTCACCTAAATTCTCAGTTAAAAAGCTTGTAATTTTATCTGTTATAATAGCTTTCTGTGGGCTATTTAGTTTTTTTTCATAAATATCTGTTAACAGAACAAAGTCGTCCGTTTGCACAAAACTATAACTAGGAAATTTAGAAATAGATAAAAATGTGTCCATCCTATTTTTACCTGTTAATATTGTTTTTAACATTTTATTATTTTCTACCGGACCAATAGAAATTAAATTTAGTTCTGATGTGGTTTTGTAATTTATTGGGTGTGTAATACTTAAATTGATGTCAGAAAGTGGTACAAATAAATCATCTAAGTTTTTATTGCTATAATAATTCCATTTACCATCGTTTACAGTTGGTGTAATGTACCAGTATTTTAATTTTAGATCATCTGTATCTGTAATACCATAATCTGTAAATGCAGCATCTGGTAAGATAAGCGTATAATTTAGAACCAGTGTATAAGAATCACCTGGTCTTATTTTAGTTTTTAATTCAACTTTAATAACGTCTGGGTGTTTGTCTAGATAATTATATTCTAAACTTTGACTCTTACTATCTTTAAGAGAAGAAATTTTAGTGTAACCGCGTTGTCGGTCTTTAGCTAAATGAAATTTAGTTGTAAATTCTTCTTCAAATCGTTTAGCTAAAGGGGTAGATTTTGAGGAGTAGCTATGATTCCAATCATTTAAATATATCTCTGACCAGCTTGTACTAGAGTCGTTCGTATAAATTATAGTTTGCGATATAGTTATAGAATGCTCATCTATATTTACAACAGCATCTATATCCATTTGGTTTTGTCCGAATACAGATGAATAAAACAAGATAAAAACTATAAGTATTTGTATTTTTTTAATCAATGAGTTATTATGAATTTAATTGGTTTGAGACTTACATTTGAAAAGCCTATAAAATACAGTCCATCTTCTAAATCTGATATATCGAATTTTTGGAGACTATCAGTATTAGATTTAAATGACTTAACCTGTTGTCCAATATTATTATAAATTATTAAATCTTGGTTATATAATTCAAAAGAATTTATATAAAGCGTTAGCGAGCTATTATTTACGGTTTTTTCTAATAGAAAGTTTTCTAATGTTGCTACAGACTCTGTATGTAATAAAGTTACATTAGCTTCCAAAGATATAGTAACGGGAAGATGGTCACTGAAATTGTGCAATGCATCTCTAGTTTCAAAAGTAAACTGTGAATTTGGTAAACCACAATCTGTTGAATTAATTCGTCTATTATAACAGCTTAATAAACCATTATTACCATAGACTTGATAAGAATCTGCTACATAGTTGATCGTGGTTGAACCTAGCATATTTTCTGATGTTAGAATAAAATCAAAGCGATCATCAAAACCACCTGTTGTTCCTCCTAAACCAGTTTCTGTTCGTGTAGATTGCGTAAAAACATCTACAAAGTTTGTATTATTATTCCAACTTCCTATACGATTTACAGGATCTGTAAACGTAATGTTATTATTGTCTTGTAGTAATTCCTGAAAAGCAGGCTCTGAAGCTGTATATACATTTAAATCACCACCTAAAAGAATGTTACTACTAGATGGTAATGTATTTAAATAATTGTCTAATTCTAGAACCATATTAAAGCGTCGTTGTGCATTAACTGTTCCGCTAGACGCTTTAAGGTGACAAACAATAATATAAATTTCTATTGGGTTTGTAGCTTGGTCGGTTGTGTTGAGTTGAACTTTATAAACATTAAAATCTCTTAAATTAGTAGGTACTATAATTTCTTCCTCTAAAATAAATTTAGAGCTATCGTAGTACAATAAATTCTGTAAATCATTTTGATTACTACCAAAATCGTCAGACGTGTTAGAAACATAAGTAGCCATTTCAAAGTTTGAATTTATGGCTGATTTGGTTATGTTTAAAACGTTATTAGCACCAGTACTGTTATTTAATTCGCAAACTAAAAATAAATCTGGTTGATAATCTGAAAGAATAAATTCTAAATCATCTTCGCGATTAGGAACTGCATCTTCTAAAGGATAATTTAACAGATTATAAAACATCACTTTAAAAGTTTCTTGCGCAGAAACATTTAGAATAGTTAATAATCCGACTACAAATAATCCAAATACCTTCTTTTTCATAGCAGTGAAATAATAGTAGATATTTTTAGAAATTTGGACTTAAACCAGATTCTCTATAAAAAGCGTTAAGTATTTCTATAACTTCATCACCAGAGTCTACAAGGTGAATTAAATCTAAGTCTTTAGGACTAATATTACCTGCGTCTAATAGAGTTGTTTTAACCCAATCCATTAAACCTCCCCAAAATTCTTTTCCGACTAATATAATTGGGAATACTTCAATTTTATGTGTTTGAATCAATGTAATGGCTTCAAATAACTCGTCTAACGTCCCAAAACCACCAGGCATTACTACAAAGCCTTGAGAGTATTTTACAAACATCACCTTGCGAACAAAGAAGTAATCAAAGTCTAAACTTTTATCATTATCTATATATGGGTTATCATGTTGTTCAAATGGTAGCTCAATATTTAAGCCTACAGAAGTTCCGCCTGCAATATGCGCTCCTTTGTTACCAGCTTCCATTATACCTGGTCCACCTCCAGTAATAACTCCGTAACCTTGATTTACTATTTTACTAGCAACTTCTTCAGCTAACTTATAATATTTATGATCTGGTTTTGTTCTAGCAGAACCAAATATAGATACGCAAGGACCAATTTTACTTAGCTTTTCATAGCCATTAACAAACTCACCCATGATTTTAAAAATCGCCCATGAGTCGTTTGTTTTTATTTCATTCCAACGTTTATGTTTGTTTTCCATAGATTCAGTATTCAGTTTTAATTAGAGATAACTTGCTAATATAAGTGTTTTATAATCTTAGAGTCTAAATACCAATATAGTATTAATTCAATTCTTTTTTTAAAAACTTGGCTGTATAGCTCTTTTTATCTTTAATTATTTGTTCTGGTGTCCCTTTAGCAACAACTTCTCCGCCAGCGTTACCGCCTTCGTAACCAATATCTATAATATAATCTACAGTTTTTATGACATCTAAATTATGTTCAATAATTAACACAGTATTGCCTTTATCCACTAATTTATTTAGAACTTTCATTAGTACTCTTATATCTTCAAAATGTAAGCCTGTCGTAGGTTCATCTAATATATAAAAGGTGTTTCCAGTATCGCGCTTACTTAGTTCAGTCGCTAATTTAATACGTTGTGCTTCTCCACCAGAGAGTGTTGTGCTTTGTTGTCCTAATGTAATATAACCTAAACCAACATCTTTAATCGTTTTTAACTTTCGGTAAATTTTAGGAATATGTTCAAAGAAACCTACAGCGTCTTCAATAGTCATATTCAATACATCACTTATGGACTTTCCTTTATATCTAATTTCTAGTGTTTCGCGATTAAAACGTTTGCCTTGGCAGGTTTCACATTCTACATAAACATCTGGTAAAAAGTTCATTTCTATAACACGCAAACCACCACCTTGGCAGGTTTCGCAACGACCACCTTTAACGTTAAAACTAAAACGGCCTGGTTTGTAACCACGAATTAAGGCTTCAGGTATTTTAGAAAACAAGCTTCTTATCTCATCAAAGGTTTTGGTATAAGTTGCTGGATTACTTCGTGGAGTTCTTCCAATTGGCGATTGGTTAATATCTATTACTTTATCCGCATGTTCTAAACCTTTAATGCTTTTGTACGGCATTGGTTTTTTGACTCCATTAAAGTAATAGGCATTAAGAATAGGGTAGAGCGTTTCATTAATTAAAGTCGATTTACCACTTCCTGAAACTCCGGTCACACCAATCATTTTACCTAAAGGAAGCTCAATATCTACATTTTTTAAATTGTTACCAGTACAACCTTTAAGAACCATTTTTTTACCGTTGCCTTTTCGTCTCGTTTTAGGGATTTCAATTTCTTTTTTACCGTTAAGATAATCTGCAGTCAACGTATTATGCGTTAGTAATTCTTTTGGTGTTCCTTCGCTTATAATTTGGCCACCATGTTTACCTGCAAACGGTCCAATATCAATAACGTGGTCGGCACGCTCTATCATATCCTTATCATGTTCTACTACAATAACAGAATTACCTATATCTCTTAAGGATTCAAGCGAATTGATTAGTTTTTCATTATCGCGCTGGTGCAAACCAATACTCGGTTCATCTAATATATAAAGTACGCCAACTAATTGAGAACCAATTTGAGTGGCCAAGCGAATACGTTGTGCTTCACCACCAGAGAGTGATTTAGAACTTCGGTTTAAGGATAAATAGGTGAGTCCTACATCTAATAAAAACTGAACCCTATTTCTGATTTCTTTTATTATTTCTTCAGAAATTTGTTGTTGCTTACGAGACAAGCGTTCATTTAAACCTTTTAGCCATTCACTAAGTTCAATGATATCCATCTTTACTAAATCTGCGATGTTTTTACCATCTACTTTAAAGTATAAGGATTCTTTTTGGAGTCGAGAACCATCACAAACAGGACATTCTATATTATCCATATATTCTTTTGCCCAACGGACTAAAGATGTTGAGTTAGATTTGTATTGGTTATCAATAAAATTCGCAACACCTTCAAAATCTATATTATAATCTCTAGTTACACCAAGCATTTTACTTTCTACTGTGAATTTATCTTTTCCGCCAAATAAAATAATTTGTTTAGCTTCTTCGGGAATAGCTTTCCAAGGGGTATTAAGTGAAAAATCAAAACGTTGTGCAATCGTTTCAAACTGTTTAAAAATCCAACTTTTCTTTTGCGGACCATGAGGCGCTAATGCACCATTACTTATAGATAATGATTCATCTGGTACTAGTTTTTTTGGATTCACCACATACAGTTCTCCTATACCATTACAGTTTTTACAAGCTCCTTTCGGTGAATTAAATGAAAAATTATTAGGCTCTGGATTTGGATAGGATATCCCAGAGGACGGACACATTAAATTTCGGCTAAAATATCGAGGTTCATTTGTGTCTTGGTCAATAACAATTAAGACATCATCTCCATGATACATAGCTGTATTTATGGATTCCATGAGCCGCTTTTCGTTATCTTTAGAATCATCAATTTTTAAGCGATCGATGACAATCTCAACATCGTGAGTTTTGTAACGATCTAGTTTCATACCTTTTTCAATATCTACTATGTTACCATCTGTTCTTACTTTGACAAAACCTTGCTTAGCAATTTGCTCAAATAGTTCACGATAGTGCCCTTTACGAGAGCGTATTACTGGAGAAAGAATACTAATGCGTTTCCCTTTAAACGATTCTAATATTAATCCTTTTATCTGTTCATCATTGTAACTCACCATTTTTTCGCCAGTATTAAAACTGTAAGCATCTGCTGCTCTTGCGAATAGTAAACGTAAAAAATCGTAAATCTCTGTGATTGTACCCACGGTAGACCGTGGTGATTTACTCGTAGTTTTCTGCTCAATGGCAATTACTGGAGATAGACCATCAATTTTATCAACATCTGGTCGTTCTAAACTACCTAAAAACTGACGTGCATAAGCCGAAAAAGTTTCAATATAACGACGTTGACCTTCGGCATAAATTGTATCAAAAGCTAACGATGATTTCCCACTACCAGAAAGCCCAGTAATTACGACTAGTTTCTCTCTAGGGATAGTAACATCAATGTTTTTAAGGTTGTGAACTCTAGCACCTTGTACTTTAATAGAATCGTTAAATTGGCTCATAAATAATATAAAATCCTCCGAATGTTTTGGAAAGTTGCAAAGGTACAAATTTTAGATGTTAAAAATGACGTGAAGGTTTAGCCGTAAATTCATATAATTGTAATATAAATTTTAAATAATAAACATGAAATTACTAGGAATAGGCTCAAGAATAGATCACGCAGAACACGGAAAAGGTGTAGTGACGAATGTCACCTCAAAACACTATTGGGTTACGTTTATAGATAATGGTTTAGAAACTATAGATTTAGATTCTGAATTCCAAGTTATTGAAGCTGCTGAAGATGAAGTAGACACGGTTAGTTTTTATGAAGTAGAACGTACTTTAAAATCGGTCTTAAAAAAATGGTCAGATGTGTCTGAAGTTATTACGATTGCAGATAAATGGAAAGGAGGGAAACTCATAATGCAACCAGGAGATATAAATCTAAAATCTAGTGAAGTACCTATAGATGCCTTTTTTCATAAAATTATAATGGTACGCGATCGCTTACGTGTTATGGAGCAAAAGATTAATTCTAGTAACTTAGATGAACAAGAAAAGATTGACTTACAGCAATATATTACGAGAAGCTACGGAAGTTTAACGAGCTTTAATGTGTTGTTTAAGTTAAAGACGCAACAGTTTGTTGGGCAGCGTAGTAAATAATAGGTTTGTTATTGTGCGCTTAGAGAATTAAATTATATTAAAAATTAAGTCCTTTTACACCATCAAGCTCCAATCCTAAAAACAACAATTTATGAAAGGTTGGAAGTTGTGCACCACTTTCTGTAGTGATCCAATTCTCCCAAGTCGCTTCTAAACCATCTATTGGTAAAATAGCGACCCACATTTGGTAGCTTTTTGGCTTTCCATTTTCGTCTAAATGCCATAGGTATGAGTCTCCTGGTGTTGTACCACCAGATATGTAAGTGACTAATAGTGCATCTTTATTATCTTCTGTTTTAACCAAACGGCGTTCTACACCATTATCAAATACTTTGTATGGAGCTACTAACCAAAAGGAATCATTATTAAAATAAGCTTCGGCTTTATTTATGTAATCTTGTTTTTCAATACCATTATACTCTTGTTCTGCAACAAATACTTTAGAATTAGCTTTGTTTTCAAAATCTAATAAGACTGTGAAATTGTCCCAGTATACTTCACAAGTATTATCAGATTTGTACCATTTATAATGGTGTCTGTCTTTGAAGGTCCATTCTAAATAATCGGTATTTAAATAAGCTGCTTCGTCTAAGCTTTGTAACAACTCTAAGGCTAGTAAATCTGCCGCAGGTCCTTGTTTCCCTTCAGGCAAGTCTTCATTGTATTTTAGGTACATGAAACCGAAGAGTAAGAGGGTTGGTAATGTGAAGAAGATGATTACTCCACCAATTATTTTTAGTGCTTTTTTAAGTTTTGATTGCTTTGCCATGAATACACAAATTATTTTTTCAAAATTAATATAAATATTCGAACGTTATTGCGAGAAACAAAGCAAATGCAAAGCATTTTTGAATACGTTTAAAAAACAATAATAGGGAATCAGTAATATCACTACTTATGTCGTCACTTGGAGTGATTTTCAAAACTTGAGAAAACTTTATCGAGAAGTCTGATCTGTCATTTAGATGTTGTTCTCGATACAATTCTCGCTGACTCGAAAGACTCGAACTGACGTTATAATTAATTATCAGACTTATAACCAGCAGGTCGTTTCCAACGCAAAGGTGCTTTTGGTTCTGGTTGTAATTTAAACTCGTTACCTTTTAATAATTTCATGGCTTCTTGCACAGCACGTTCTAATTGCGGATCAATACCTTTAGATGTTAATCTTGGTTCTTGAATCACTTCAATATCTGGTGCGACACCTTCCCCTTCAACAGCCCATTCACCATTCACATCATAAAAACCACCTCTTGGTGCTACCATTCGTCCACCATCAATAAACGCAGGTGTATCCCAAGTTCCAACTAAACCACCCCAAGTTTTTGTGCCAATCATTGGACCTATGCTTTTCATCTTAAACATATATGGCAATAGATCTCCACCTGAACCTGCGCGCTCGTTAATGATCATAACTTTCGGTCCCCAAATACCTGCCATTGGTGTGGTCCAAGGTCTATTGTCACCAGCTTTACTATTAAAGTATCCGAATAACTCACGAGACATTATATCTATCATATAATCTGCAGCTGAACCACCTCCATTGTTACGTTCATCTATCACAGCACCTTTTTTATCTTGTTGAGAGAAATAGTAGCGGTTAAACGATGTAAAACCTCCACCACCTGTATTAGGTACATATACATAAGCTAATTTACCATTAGAGAGTTCATCTACTTTTCTTCGATTACTTTCGACCCAATCTATAGTTCTTAAACCACGTTCACTGCCTACTGGTTTAACTAAAACGGTTCTAGCATCTGTCATTGATGGTTTTGAGTTTACGGTTATGTTGATTTCGCGTCCAGAGGTCTGCTCTAACAGGTTGTATGGATTTACATCTGCTGAAAGTAGTTTGCCATTAATAGCTAAAATATAATCTCCCACATTAACGTTAATTCCTGGTTGCGCTAGTGGAGCTTTTAAATTAGGGTTCCAGCGTTCTCCATTAAAAATTTTAGAAATCTTAAAATTACCGTTTACCAATTCAATATCGCATCCTAACAAACCAACAGGCACACGATCGACATTAGGGAAATCACCACCAGATACATAAGAATGTCCTACTGCAACCTCACCACTCATAATATCTACCACATAATTTAAATCGGTTCTATGACGTACATGATCAATCCAAGGTGCATACCACTTATAAACATCCTCCCAAGGAGCTCCGTGTACATTATCTACATATAAGAAATCGCGCATATATCTCCAACCTTCTTTAAAAATTTGATGTGCTTCGGCTTTTGGATCTAGTTTTATTTTTAAGTTCGTCTTTAAATTATCCTTTCCAGGTTTTGGAGGTGTAGCAGCACTAGCTAATACCCAACTTCTATTTTGAAATAATAAAATTGAATTTCTATCTTCGGAAGCGACCATTTGCGATACACCATCTGCATAATCTGTTGCTTTCCCTTTTTCAACATCATAAGAATGAACTTTTAAGCCCTCTACATTCTGAATAGCTTCAGCAATAAACACCTTATTCTTAGGTCCTTTTAGTAGTGCCACATAATTTCTTGCAGGTAAATCTAAAGCGACAGCTCTATCGTAAATACCGTTTTCTGTAATCGTAACTTTAACATCTTTAGACTCTTTTTTATCACTATCTTTATTCTTGTTGTCATCCTTTTTATCAGTATCACTATCGGCCTTTTTAATATCCTCGCTATCATTTTTTGGAAGATTTGGTGCTTCATCTTCAGTATTTAACACTACAGCATATAAACTTCGTGTTAAAGTAGCTGCTGAATCAAAATTACTCATGTCTAGCCAACCCGATTGTAGTCCATAGTTAGTGCTCACCAATGTAAATAAATATTTGCCTGAAATATCCCAAACAGGCGAAATAGCATCAGCAAGCGGGTCTGTAAGTTGCATTGTTTTTTTAGAATCTACATTATATGCAAAAATGGCTTTGAAATGACTGTCTTGCTGCTTAGCAAATGCAATCCACTTACTGTCTGGTGACCAAACAGGATTCATAGTTCGGTTAGGATGTGCATAACGGTCTGTGGCGACTTTACTTATTTTTTTAGTGTCTAGATTTATTATCCATATATTATAATGCGTATCTGTATAGGCAATATGTTTGCTGTCCGGTGACCAATCTGGTTGAAAATAGAACGTCGGATTAGGTAGTTTAATAGCTTCTGCATTCTGGCCATTTTGATCTGCCAGCATTAATTGATATTCACCCCTTTTATCTGAAAACCAAGCAATTTTATCACCTTTTGGAGACCAAATTGGATTACGATCTGCAACACCAGGAGAATTGGTGACATTCATCCAAGTTCCATTTTCTTTAGGTACTGTAAATATTTCACCACGATGTTCAAAAATAGCACGTTTCCCTTTTGGCGATACATTTGGATTTGATAAGTTGGAAGCCAAAACATTATCCCACTTTGTTCGGTAGAAATTTAAGTCTGCTTTAACTTCAATATTTAATTGTTTAGTATCTGTAGACGTCGGATTGTAAAGATGAAGGTAACCACCTTGCTCATAAATAATTTTTGAAGCACTAGCATCTAAACTTTTAACATCGAATTTTTTATGAAACGTAATTTGCTTTTCTTCTTTGGTATCAGGATTAAAAGACCAGATATTCATGGTGTAATCACGTTCAGACATAAAGTAAACGATACCATTTAACCAAATAGGATCTAAATGACGTTCGCCTGTTGGTTGCTTAGTTCTTACTAAGCCTTTCGTCTCCATATCAACCACCCAAATTGGCATGGCTTGTCCGCCTCTATAGTTTCTCCATTCAGCATCCCAACCTGTAATTGGTGTATAAGCGATATGTTTTCCGTCTGACGATATCTCACCATAAGCAGCTCTTTGTATATCTAGAGCCTTAGGTAAGCCACCTTTGATGGAAATGGTAAAGAATTTACTAGTCATTGTAGGTTGACTTTCTCGACCTGAACGAAACACTACATCTCCATCTGGTGTCCACCCTTGCACAAAATCTCCGGTTGGGTGATAGGTGAGGCGTTTTGGCTCTCCTCCTTCCGAAGGCATAATAAAAACATCTACATTACCATCGTATTGTGCCGTAAAAGCTATCATCTTTCCATCATTTGAAAAGTGTGGACTTGATTCGTAACCATCATCGCTGGTTAGTCTAATTGCAGTTCCTCCATTTACTGATGCTTTCCATAAATCGTTAGCGTATACAAATACGACATCATTGCCATGTAATGTTGGTTGTCTTAATAATTGTGTGCCTTGAGAAAAGCTGAAAAAAGAATAGCATAATGCTATAGCAACGATAAATTGTTTCATGTGTTTGTCTTTAAATTAATAAATTGGTCACATGGTACATTCAAAAATAGTCTTTACTTAAAATTAAACTATTGATGATGAATGTTCCGTGTTGGTTGGTTTTAAGACGTAAGTTAGTTGAATAATTTGGTGACTATAAATATACGATATAGTGTTTGTCGATATTGTAAAATGGTGTTAAAAACTTATGTTAAAAGGTTTTAGGTGTTACAAAGGTTCTCGATACAAAATCGCAAAAAAGTAATTTCACTAGAACTGACGTCAATTGTTCAGTCACTTCGAGTGATTTCGAAGTATGAAAAATTGTATGGAGAAGTATTTAAAAACCAACAGCAGTATCGTCCCCACGTTTGTCTGCACCACCTTCAAGTGTGCCGTTTTCTAGCATTAAAATACCGTCAACAATTCCTATGATTGGTGAACGTGACTCGTTAATTGTGTAGCCTAAAGCTTCGAGTTGTTTTATAATATTTATATCGAATGCATTCGGCTCCATAAGGATTTCATCTGGTAACCATTGGTTATGAAATCTTGGAGCATTTATAGCTTCTTGCATGGTTAATTCAAATTCATGGACATTCAATATGGTTTGTAAAACAGACGTTATTATTGTTGACCCACCAGGTGTACCAACAGACATGTAGAATTCTCCATCTTTTTCAATAATAGTAGGAGTCATTGAGCTTAACATTCGTTTTTCTGGCGCAATACTATTTGCATCTGCACCAATTAAACCGTAATAATTTGGTTCTCCCGGTTTGCTACTAAAGTCATCCATTTCGTTATTTAAAAAGAAACCAAGTTCGTCAACAAATAGTTTAGAGCCATAACCGCCATTTAAAGTCGTGGTTACTGCAATAGCATTACCGAACTGATCTACGATAGAGTAGTGGGTCGTCTCATCACTTTCGTACCCAGCAACATTACCATGTGAGATAGAATCTACAGGAGTTGGATTTTCGAATGAAAAATTCTTCATTCTATTTTGAAGATAAACATCACTAGTTAAAGTTTTAAGTGAAATATCAACAAAATCAGGATCACCAAGGTAAAAACTTCGATCTGCGTAAGCTCGCTTTTCAGCTTCAACCACTACTTGAATCGTCTTTAATGAATTATGTCCAAAATCTTTTAAATCAAAAGGTTCAATCATTTTCATAATCTGAGTTAAGCAAACACCACCAGAGCTTGGAGGTGCTATTGAGGTAATTGTTAAATCATTATATTGAAACGTAATGGGATCGCGCCACTTTGCTTCATATTTTGCTAAATCTTCAAGTGTTATAATACTGCCTTTAGTTTTAAGAAACGCAACTAACTTTTTAGCAGTTTCACCTTTATAAAATTCATCTCGTCCATTATCTGAAATACGTTGCAGCGTTTCAGCTAGCGCTAGATTCATAATTTTATCGTCTGCTTTGAGATTGTTGTTATAGAGAATTTCTTTTTCGTTTACGGCTCTAATCATGCTGTCGTAGTGAGCGATTCTAGTTTCTTGCTTTCTAGTAATTATATATCCGTTTTTTGCTAACTCAATTACTGGTTTTAAGATGGTAGCCACATCTAGTTTTCCAAAGCGTTCTTGTGCTTTAAATATGCCTGCGATAGTCCCAGGAATACCTACAGCCATTCCGCCAACTGTGCTTAGATTTTTTATAACAGCGCCATTTTCATCTAAATACATGTCTTTTGTTGATGCTAATGGTGCTTTTTCTCTATAATCTAGAGTACCTTTTTTACCATCTGCCATGCGATAGACTAGAAATCCGCCTCCACCAAGATTACCTGCATAAGGGTAAGCTACAGCTAGTGCCATTTCCGTCGCCATCATAGCATCAAACGCATTGCCACCTTGTTTTAAAATGTCTACACCAATTTTAGAAGCTTCTTCCCTGGCGCTAACGACCATTACTTTTCTAGCAATTAGACCTCTATTTTTTGTTTCAGAAATAGTGGTTTTAGTTTCATTTTTACAACTTGTAAAATTGATTAGTACAAGAATAAATAGAGTGAGTAATCGATTCATAAATCAAACTTTTTTTCAATTTCTAAACGCTTTTTCGTGCTGAACGTTTTTAGTTCTTCAAAAAACTGGCTAAAATCTTTTTCAAAAGCGTTATAGTGTAATTTTAATTCTTTTGTGGCTTCATTCATTTTAGATAGACCCTTTGTTCTTGTATTCATTCCATTTAGTACTAATTGAATACCGTCAAGTTCAGCATAACTTAACAACCAGTTGCCTTCAATCATAATTGGTGTTAGGTTTTTAAATCGTGGCGGAAGAATTTCTAAATGATTATTTAGACTTGCGTAAAAATCATTTATATAATCTTTTAGTGGAATATCGGAATAAACATTCCAGTTTTTGGCTAAAAAGTGATCAAAGAATATATCTACGATAACTCCACTATAATGGCCATAACCTTTATGAAGGCGTTTGGTACATCTTCTAAATAATGGATGTGCATCTGTAAATGTATCTATTTCTTGGTGTAATTGAATACCTGCTTGTATTTCGATAGGGTAGGATGTGTATTTATTGCCTCTTACGCCATCAGCAACGAAGTTTCCGATAGTGAGTAATTCGTTACCTCCAGAGAGGTAAATATGTGCTAGAAAGTTCATAGGTCGAATTTACAAATTCGTAATGGACTCATCCTAATTTTTTATAATTTCCTTAAAAATGACACTGACAGCTATTAAAAATGCTGTTTTTTAGGTGAAGTGAAAAAAGTAAAGGTTACTGCTATCACAAACTTGGATTAAGATATTATATTTGCTAAAAATGAAACATCTATGACATTAATAAAATCTATTTCAGGAATTCGAGGAACTATAGGAGGTAAAGTTGAGGAAAATTTAACTCCTATTGATGCTGTGAAATTTGCAGCAGCTTATGGTACTTGGCTAAAACAACAACGTAATAAAGAAAATTATAGAGTTGTAGTTGGTCGTGATGCACGTATTTCTGGGGAAATGATTCAGAATTTAGTGATGAATACTTTAGTAGGTTTAGGAATTCATGTTATTGATTTAGGTTTATCTACAACACCAACTGTTGAGATTGCTGTACCAATGGAACATGCCGATGGTGGAATTATACTAACTGCAAGTCATAATCCAAAACAATGGAATGCTTTAAAACTTTTAAATGCTAAAGGTGAGTTTTTGAACGGATCTGAAGGTCAGAAAATTTTAGAGATTGCTGAATCTAGTGCTATGATTTTTGCAGAGGTTGACGATTTAGGTAGAATAACTAAAAATGATGCTTATATAGATATGCATATTGATGAGGTTTTAGCATTGCCTTTAGTGAATAAAAAAGCTATAGAAGCTGCTAATTTTAAAGTTGTTGTCGATGGCGTAAATTCTACAGGTGGTATTGCTATTCCATTGTTATTAGAACGCTTAGGCGTTGAAGCTGTTAAATTATATTGTGACCCTACAGGTGAGTTTCCTCATAATCCAGAACCACTTAAAGAGCACTTAGGTGATTTAGCTAAAGCCGTAGTTGACGAGCGTGCTGATTTTGGCATAGTTGTAGATCCTGATGTAGATCGTTTAGCATTTATGGATGAAACTGGTGAAATGTTTGGTGAAGAGTACACATTGGTTGCTTGTGCTGATTATGTCTTAAGCAAGAACCCTGGGAATACGGTAAGTAATATGAGTTCTACAAGAGCTTTACGCGATGTTACAGAAAAGTATGGAGGTACTTATGAAGCTAGTGCAGTAGGTGAGGTAAACGTGGTGACATTAATGAAGAAAAATAATGTTGTTATTGGTGGTGAGGGTAATGGTGGTATTATTTATCCTGACTCACATTACGGACGCGATGCTTTAGTTGGTGTGGCTTTGTTTTTAAGTCTTTTGGCAGAAAAACAAATGAAGGTTAGTGCACTTAGAGCCTCTTATCCAAGTTACTTTATGAGTAAGAAGAAAATACAGCTCACTCCAGGATTAGACGTTGATGGTATTTTAAGTACTATGGCATCTAATTATAGTCATGAAAAATTAACGACGATAGATGGGGTGAAAATTGACTTTGCTGACAGTTGGGTGCATTTACGTAAAAGTAATACAGAACCAATTATTAGAATATACACAGAAGCACCATCACAAGATGTGGCTGATACGTTAGCAGATAGAATCATTGGTGAAATAAAAGCTATCGCTAATATTTAGTATCTTTGAAATTAATATAATCTTTTAGTTATGACTTTGATTTCTGAAACTATACATACAGAATTATCTGATTTAGAGACTTACTTCAATCAGTTTAGAAACCATATTATTGGTCAGAATCAAACGTTTATTTCACCTTATGGTGAGCAAAAAATAATATATACAGATTGGACAGCTTCTGGTCGTTTATACAGACCAATAGAAGATAAATTAACAAATGACTTTGGGCCTTTTGTAGCTAATACGCATACAGAAACTACAGTTTCTGGTACAGCGATGACTAAAGCATACCACAAAGCAAAACAGATCATTAAAGATCATGTTAACGCTAATGAAGACGATGTTTTAATTGTTTCTGGTAATGGTATGACAGGAGTGGTTAATAAGTTTCAGCGTATACTAGGTTTAAAAATCCCTGAAAACTTAAAAGACTATACAAGTATCCCAGATGAAATGCGACCTGTGGTTTTTGTATCTCATATGGAACATCACTCTAATCAGACTTCATGGTTAGAAACTATGGCTAAGGTTGAAGTTGTTCCACCAAATGACAATGGCTTATTTTGTTTAGAAAATTTAGAAAAACTACTACATCAATATAAAGACTGTACGATTAAGATAGCCTCTATTATTGGAGGTTCTAATGTTACAGGTATTCAGACTCCTTATCACGAGGTTGCAAAACTGATGCACCAACATGATGGTGTTTGTTTTGTAGATTTTGCATGTTCTGCACCTTATGTTGCCATAGATATGCATCCTGAAGAGGAAGATGCACAATTAGATGCTATTTTCTTTTCACCTCACAAGTTTCTAGGAGGACCAGGTACTTCTGGTGTTTTGGTTTTTAATAAGAAGCTGTATAAAAACATGGTACCAGATTGTCCAGGTGGTGGAACTGTTAGTTGGACGAATCCTTGGGGAGAACACAAGTACATCGATAATATTGAAGATAGAGAAGATGGTGGTACACCTGGTTTTCTTCAAACTATAAAAACAGCTTTATCTGTTAAGCTAAAAGAACAGATGGGAGTTGATAATATATTGAAACGTGAGCATGAATTGGTAGACATTATCTTCAAAAAATTAGATCCAATTTCTAATATTAATATTCTTGCTAGTCAGCATAAAGATAGGTTAGGAGTTATTTCATTCTACATAGACGATTTACATTTTAATTTAGGTGTGAAATTATTGAATGATAAATTCGGAATTCAAACCAGAGGTGGTTGCAGTTGTGCAGGCACTTATGGTCATTTCTTGCTCCATGTAGATCATAAAATGTCTAATGAACTAACGAATGAAATTTCTATTGGCGATTTAGTACGCAAACCAGGTTGGATGCGTATGTCTATTCACCCAACAACCACAAATACTGAAATAAATTTTGTTTGTGATAGTATTATAGACTTAGCTCAAAACCATAAAACTTGGGCTTTAGATTATGACTACTCAAGCTCCAATAATGAATTTGTTCATAAATCATTAATTGGTAAACCTTGCACTGTTACGAATGTTGATGCTTGGTTTGATTTATAAAACTGGTGTGGAAATTATTTAAATTTCTCTGGAACTCTATCTTTATGTTTCCAGCGTTTGTGTGTCCAAAGATAATACTGAGGATCCTCTAATATTTGATCTTCAACGAGTTTAAAAAAGATATCTGTAATTTCATAATTATCAAAATCGTTAGGTGTTTCTGTTATGGTTTTAAAAGTTGTTTCGTAGTAACCGCGTTTTATACGTTTAACACTAAAAAACACGACTGCCATATCTAGCTTTTTAGCTAACATTTCTGCACCTGTGTACATTGGTACTTTAATACCCATAAATTCGTTCCAATAAAATGCTTTTCTAGCTTTCGGTGATTGGTCAGAGACAAAGCCGTTAATAGTTAATTCGCCTTTTTTCTTCAACTCACCTAGTACTGAGAGCGTTTCTTTAGTCGTAATTAAATGAGAGTTATATTTTGCTCTAATGCGTTTAACTAAACGATCAAAATACTTGTTTGCTAAACGTTTATATACGGCGTAACCTTTATGTTTTACATAGGTTTGTAAAATAAAAATCCATTCCCAACTCCCATAATGCGCACACATTAAAATAATACTACGTTGTTTTTTTTCGAGATCATTAATAAGTTCAACATTAGTAAACTTATAGCGCTCTTGCATAGCAGATTTACTGATCGTCAACGATTTTATAGACTCCACAATCATATCGCAAAGATGATGGTAGAATTTACCAGTAATTGTTGAGATTTCTGTTTCTGATTTATTTGGAAATACTAATCGTAGATTAGTCTTTACAGTAGACTTTCTGTATCCAAAAATCTTATATATAAACAGGTACAAAAAATCGGAAAAAGCATAGAGTAATCTAAATGGCAAAATTGATATTAGCCACAAAATCGGATAGATAAGAATATAGGCAATAAGTTGCATTAAACTATGTTAACTTTGAGGTACAAATATATTATATTTGATTTAATAGTTGAGCATATATGAACAATTTAGACATAGCAACAGGAGTTCTAATAGCTCTAAATGTTTTAGTATCCATAAAGGGATTTGATGATCGTATCTTTTTTGAACGTTTTAAATTTAATGTAGGTAGTATAAGACGTGGTGAGCATATTAGAATGTTTAGTTCTGCTTTTCTCCATGCAGATACAACTCATCTCCTTTTTAATATGGTTACGCTCTATTTTTTTGCAGGTTATGTTATAGAAGAAACAGGTACATTTAACTTTATACTTATTTATATAGCGAGTCTGATATTTGGTAATTTGTTATCACTTTACTTTCATAAAAATGAGTATTGGTATAGTGCTATTGGAGCTAGTGGTGCTGTTACAGGAGTATTGTATGCAGCTATTTTGCTTCAACCAGATATGAGTTTATATATGTTTTTTGTGCCTATACCTATTCCTGGCTATATTTTCGGAATAGGCTATCTAGCATATTCGATATATGGAATGAAAAACAGAATTGGTAATATTGGCCACGATGCTCATTTTGGTGGAGCCGTAGGAGGATATGCTGTTACTCTAATTTTATATCCAAGCTTATTTAAAACAGATCTGTGGCATATAGGCTTATTAGCGTTACCAATTATTGTACTTTATGTTTTGTATAAAACAGGTAAGCTTAAATAAAAATTTAGTTATTAAGTAATTCTTTAACCTTCCCTTCTAAAGCGTAATTACGTAAATTTTTAGCAATAATTTTACCATCTTTATCTAAAAGATAAGTCGCTGGTATAGAATTAATGTTATACAGTTTAGCAACAGGTCCACTAAAGTAGTTTAGATTAGAAACATGATTCCATGTTAGTTTATCTTTTTCAATAGCCTCTAGCCAAGCTTCTTTTGGGTTTTTTTGATTTTGAGAACCATCTAAAGAAATACTTATTATTTCTAAACCTTTATCGTGATATTCATTATATATTCTAACAATGTTTGGATTTGCCTTACGACAAGGACCACACCAAGCCGCCCAAAAATCTATAATAGTTACTTTTCCTTTAATGTCTTTTAAACTTATCATTTTGCCATCTACGCTAGGTGCTTCAAAATTTGGTGCTATGCTGCCAATGTCTAAGTACGCAGTTTTTTTATATTCAATATATAAGCTATCTAAAGTTTTCTTAACATTTACTCCTCTTGGTGATATTTTTAAAGAGGGCGTTAAATTATTGTAAGCTTCAATAAAATTTTTAACATCAAACTTTGGTTTGGTTGCTTCTAATCCTATTAAATTTAAACTGAAATACGAATCATTATGTTTTTTAACAAAGTTTAAAGGTAGCGCTAGTATTTGATCACCATATTCCTTTATAATTTGTGCTAAAGAATCTCTTTTTTTTGGTTCTGTTCTATAATCAGTTTTTCTATAATCCATAACAACTTTTCTATTAAGATCCATTATATCTCTAAAGCCGTTTTGGAGTTTATTCATATCATTTTGAGTATCAGATCCAGTTACCGTAGACTGCATTATATTTTCTTTGTTTATTTCAATGCTAATATGACTATTCTCTAACATAAAAATAAGATTACCTGAGGAACCACTTAGTGACAGGAAGTTTACTTCAGGATATTCAACACTACCCTGCATTGTAAACTTTTCATTTTTCACCAATACAGTATCTTTAATAACTTCGTTTCCTTTTTCACCAACGGATTGGAGCATAACCTGAGTGCCATCAGCAAAACCTTCGGCTGTTCCATTTATTTTGAATTGATCACCATTACAATTAAAAAAGAGGGTAATAGATAAACAAGCGACTATAAATTTTTTCATGTTAAATGATTTTGTTTCAGAAATTATAATTGTTCTACAAATATATAAACTGTGATCTTAAATTAAAGTGATTACGAATCTAAATTATATCTTAAAATATTTAATTATCTAATGTTAATGGTTATTAATTTTGACCTATTTTTGAAGCTATGAGTTCACAGATTTATAATGATACTATTGTAGCATTGGCTACACCTTCTGGTAATGGTGCTATAGCTATAATCCGCTTATCTGGGGAAAACGCTATTAGTATTGCTGAAACGCAATTTAAGTCTATTTCTGGTAAACAACTCAATAAACAGTCTACTCACACAATACATTTAGGACATATTGTTGATGGCAAAAGAACTATAGATGAGGTTTTAGTTTCAATTTTTAAAAACCCTAATTCTTATACTGGCGAAAATGTAGTTGAAATATCTTGCCATGGCTCTTTATATATACAACAAGAAATTATTCAATTGTTTTTACAGAAGGGTTGCAGAATGGCTAGCGCAGGTGAGTTTACGTTACGTGCATTTTTAAATGGTAAGTTAGACTTAAGTCAGGCAGAAGCTGTAGCTGATTTAATAGCTAGTGATAATGAAGCATCGCATCAAATAGCGATGCAACAAATGCGTGGAGGTTTTTCTTCCGAAATTTCTAAGCTTCGCGAAGAACTACTAAATTTTGCGTCGTTAATTGAATTAGAACTTGACTTTGCAGAAGAAGACGTAGAGTTTGCAGATAGAACGCAATTTAAAGAACTAATAGTGCGTATTAATTTTGTTTTGAAACGCTTAATAGATTCTTTTGCGGTTGGGAATGTTATTAAAAATGGAATTCCGGTAGCAATTGTAGGAGAACCTAATGTTGGAAAGTCGACATTGTTAAATGCTTTATTAAATGAAGACAGAGCCATAGTTTCAGAAATTGCCGGAACAACAAGAGATACCATTGAAGACGAAATTTCAATAGGTGGTATTGGTTTTAGATTTATAGATACAGCAGGAATTAGAGAAACCGAAGATGTCGTTGAAAGTATCGGTATAAAAAAAACTTTTGAAAAAATTGAGCAGTCTCAAGTAGTAATTTATTTGTTTGATAGTGGTGCTAGTATAAATAATTTGAATGCTGTAAAACTTGAAATTGAAAAGATTAAAAATAAACATCCACAAAAAAGATTATTGATTATTGCAAATAAGATTGATCAGTTAGACGATATCCAATTAGCAAAAATGAATACTGAAATCGAAGGTATTCATTTATTATCCGCGAAGTCTGGTTTTGGTGTAGAACAATTAACTGATTCACTTCTTAACTTAATAAACACTGGAGCACTTAAAAATAACGAGACTATAGTCACTAACTCTCGTCATTATGATGCGCTATTAAAAGCTTTTGAAGAAGTTCAGAAAGTACAACATGGATTAGAGACAGGCCTTTCTGGTGATTTATTAGCTATTGATATTCGTCAAGCCTTATATCACTTCGGTGAGATTACTGGTGAAATTACTAATGATGATTTACTTGGTAATATTTTTGCTAATTTCTGTATTGGCAAATAGCACGCTAAAGTATATTAAACTTTATGTATCGGAAAGTAACTTAATTTCCCTTTATTCTCTCCCACAAACTAAACATCAATTTTTTAGCATCACGTGGCGTTTTCTTTTGTTCTGTAAAAGTCACCTGTCCTGAAGCATCGACGTTAATTTCATATTTAAACACAAATTCTTGAGATTGTGATTCTAGATTCAATAAGCCAAAACGTAAATCATTATAGTATAATTTATCGTCTGTTTTGGTAATGGTGTACCAACCTTCAGAAATCCCAATCATTCGTTTCACTTTTTTATTTCCGATGAGACTTCCTAGCAATTTGTGATTTTTAGGATAGGTTTCAAACGTTATATTTTGGGTATCAAAGAAGGAATAATTTGCCAATAGATAAGCATCTTTAGTTTTAATATTTGCGCTCCATAAAACCGTATTTAGTGGAGATGGTCTCGTATCTATTTGCTCATAAGCGATATTTTGGGTTTTTAAAGCGTTTTCAAACTTAGTAAATGCAAAGCTTTTTAATATAAAGGTTAAGGCTAAATAAGCTGTGCTTAATGTTAATCCAAGCTTATTGTAATAACGTCGTTTGTCTGAAGTTCTTTTTTGAAACATCGCTAAAATCAGAAACACTAAAAATGGTAAAGTATATAGAGGATCTACAACGAAGATGGTTTTAAATGCCAATCTTAAATCTAACGGCCAAAACAGTTGGGTTCCCCAAGTGGTATGTGCATCTAAAATAGGATGTGTTACAAAAGCCCAGAAAAATAGCCAAGACCAATCTTTAAAAACTTTATGTTTTTCATATCTGGAGACTAACCAACCAAAGACTGGAGCAAAAAGAAGAGAAAACATTATGGAGTGGGTAAAGCCACGATGAATCGCTAAAGCAGAAACCGTGTCTGTAAAATACGAAGCAAAAATATCTAAATCTGGTATTGTACCTGCAATAGCACCATATAACATGGCTTTGTTACCTACTTTTTTGCCTAAAATAACTTCGCCAACCGCAGCGCCTAATACGATTTGTGTGAGTGAATCCATAATACATACAAAAATAGCCTTTGAAAACTAAAGGTCTAAAGTTTATGTTAAGCAAATTTATATTTTTAAAAAAAATCTAAAACTTGTAATGATAATAAAATCTTGTTTTTATGGCGTTTACTAAAGAATAGATAGATGGTCTTCAATAGAGCAGATCTATTGATTAGATAACTAACATTTGTCATGTTTTTTTATAATTAGTAGCTGTAATTTTATACCATTAAATTAAAACAAATTATGATTGTCAATAAATTTATATCTTTAGTGTACGATTGGACAATGGGTGTTGTAATGATTGGAATATTCGCTTTAGTTTGCATCATTTTAATTGGTATAATTATTAATTTAATGAATAGTGAGAATAAAAAAAATGATACTGAATAGTCATAAAAAAGTGAAATTATTTTTTCTTTAACAAAGAATATTTTGATTATTCTGTAACTTTTTTGTGACGTATGCGTCCTATAAGTATAAACATAAAATAATAATGGAATCTAATTACCACACACTTAAACGTACAGATAATCAATTATTAGTAATTACGCATCTCTCGCAATTATTAACTTATGTTACTGGTTTTGGTGGGTTTATAGTGCCTTTAGTTATTTGGGCGACACAAAAAGATAGAGTAGACCAAATGGATACTCATGGTAAGGCGATTCTTAATTTTCAAATAAGTATCATTATATACTCTATTTTAAGTATCCCTTTAATTCTTGTTTTTGGATTAGGGTTTTTAATCTTAATATTAGTAGGAATATTGGCTTTTGTTATGCCAATTATAAATGCAATTAAAGCTAGTAATGGTGAATTACCAAGCTATCCATTATCTCTTAATTTTGTTAGTTAGTATTAAAGAAATGGAATAAAAAGACCCATTTGTTGATGGGTCTTTTTTGTGTAAATTATCTAAATTTTATACAAAAAAAAGCCTCAATTAAGAGGCTTTTTTTTAATTCTATATTAATCTCTTCTGCGAGAACGTCTTGGTCTTTCTGAAGAACCACTACTTTCAGTAGAGCTTCTATCTCCGCGCGAATCGCTAGATCTTCTATCGCTTCTATTACTAGAATCAGAAGAACGTCTATCGCTTCTGTTTCCAGAACCAGAACCAGAAGAACGTCTATCAGTAGAATCACTAGATCTTCTATCTCCTCTGTCACTAGAGCGTCTATCACCTCTTGGTTTATCATCGCGTCTACGACCTCCACCACCAGAGCGTCTGTCATTTCCTCCACGTCCTCTGTCTCGTCTTCCGCCACCGCTTCTGCCTTTGTCTTCGCTGACTTCAACATTTACAAAACGACCTTCATATTTAAAGTCTGTAAAAAATGCTATTACTTTTTCTTGTAATGCTTTTTCGGTATTAAAGAAAGAGAAACTTTCCTTAACATCTACTTTAAATACATCATCACGTCCAAGGTCTAACTGTTCTTTTAAGAAATCTTTCATTCTCATCCAATCAAAACCATCTTTGCTACCTACATTGATAAAGTAACGTGAATCATTAGATTGTTTTCCGTAATCGCGACCACTATCTCTGTCAGAATCTCTAGACTGTACAGATCCTAAATCTTTAGATTTTTGGTAATAATTAAAGAAGCGGTTAAATTCTACCGAAAAGAATTTTTTGATTAAATCGTCTTTTTCAGTGTCTGCGAATAATTCATTAATGCTATCTAGATACTTATCAATCTCGTTATTTGTTTCAGTGGTATGAATTTTATTAGCTAAAGACATTAACTGTACTTCTACAATAGCCATTCCTGAAGGAATTTCCTTCTTTTCGAATTGCTTTTTAATGATACGCTCTATGCTCTTTATCTTTCTAACTTCACTTTTAGAAACGATAACCATTGAGATACCAGTTTTACCAGCACGTCCTGTACGACCAGATCTGTGCGTATAGATTTCAGGCTCATCAGGTAATTGATAGTTAATAACGTGTGTAATGTCATCTACATCTATACCACGAGCAGCAACATCTGTTGCAACTAACATTTGTATTTGTCTGTTTCTGAAGGATTTCATTACTAAATCACGTTGATTTTGACTTAAATCTCCATGTAAAGCTCCTGCTGAGTAACCATCTTCAATTAAAAGTTCGGCTACTTTTTGAGTATCGCGTTTTGTTCTACAGAAAATCACAGAGAAAATATCTGGATTAGCATCTGCTAAACGTTTTAAAGCTTGGTAACGATCTCTTGCGTTTACTAAATAGTATTCGTGTGAGACGTTATTTGTACTTTCATTTTTGTTACCTACTGTAATTTCAATAGGGTCAAGCATAAATTTTTTAGCAATAGTTGCAACCTCTCTAGGCATTGTTGCAGAGAATAGCCATGTGTTTTTATCGTCGGGTGTATGAGAAAGGATATCAGTAATATCTTCTTTGAATCCCATATTTAGCATTTCATCTGCCTCATCTAAAACGCTATACTGTATTTTAGAAATATCAACCATTTTTCGGCTAATCATATCTTTCATACGACCTGGAGTTGCTACAATAATTTGTGCCCCACGTTTTACTTCTCTTGCTTGGTCACTAATACTTGCACCACCATAAATAGCAGTAACGTTTAAACCTTTACAGTATTTACCGTAAAGTTTAAGTTCATTAGTTATTTGTAAACAAAGCTCGCGAGTAGGAGATAAGATTAAACCTTGTGTGGTTCTACTGTTTACATCTATTTTTTGCAACATCGGAAATCCGAAAGCTGCTGTTTTACCAGTACCAGTTTGCGCCAAAGCCACTAAGTCTTTATCTTCTTCTAATAAAATTGGAATTGCTTTTTCTTGGACTTCACTTGGTTTTTCAAAACCTAAATCTGTAATAGCTTTGAGAAGGTCTTCATTTAGACCTAGTTCTTGGAATGTGCTCATTGTTGAGTGTTATGTATTCGATTATTTTCTGTTGGTGTTACAAAAGAAGCGAATCGACATACTAAACACTTAAACT
>TARA_R100001369_G_scaffold2153_2_pt1 | contig 32669 bp, 29 predicted proteins | sample TARA_R100001369 | Tara Oceans TARA_R100001369 (sample SAMEA2621528) | marine metagenome | biome: marine biome (ENVO:00000447); feature: surface water layer (ENVO:00002042); material: "saline water (ENVO:00002010), including plankton (ENVO:xxxxxxxx)" | depth 5 m
ACTACAGATGATATTTCAAACAACTCTGTAATAAGTGCATATTACATAGATAGATTGACAAGAAAAATACTTAGACAAGAAATTAATTTTGGCGGCAGAAAAATGTTAATGGAATTAGTAGAATAGTACGAAAAACACCACGTAGAACAATGTGTATAAAACATAGTTATTATAAGCTATACCAAGGTTTATGTGTATTTATAAAGACCGCCAAATTTAAAAATTTGGCTTTTAGTAAAATAAAGAAAAAACAACTATTTAAACAAAAAATTGAATTTGAGCCAGAAATAGTTCAATAGATAATTAATTAATGAGAACTCGATACTGGTGATGTTTACTCATCTGAAGGCCCACATAACTATAAAGATATATTTAAAATGGTCGATAACTTAGCTGAAACAAAGGAAATTCTAGTCTCATAATTGTCAACTATTTTTGATAAATAGTTTATCAATACTTCAAATAACGATTACCTACAATGTAAGGATGCCATTGAAAAAAGTGAAAACAAAAATCATATCCTTGTGTTACTAGCAATCTAAAAATTGACCACATTGCGAACGCTAGAAAAGATACTGTAACAGGTGCCCTTTTTTTAGATTACGGGTTCCCGTAAGGTTATTTCGTTTTTTAGGTTTAAATTTCAAAATCCCCTAATAATATATATTGTTTAGCACTTACCGTTTGTATTCGACTTTAATGAATATTTTCTTATTTAAAAAATGGACAGGTTAACTTGTTTGGTTTTATAGGAGACATTGGAAAACAGAGTCATTCAGAAGTTTAACAGCTATACGCAAAGCTCCCTCATTTCTAACCACTAATAAAAAGTAAAAAGATAGGTAAAATTATCAATAATCCTGTTAGATTTATCCTTAACAGCGGCTTTTTAAGTAACCTTGTGTATCGAGAGTTTTATCGAAAAATGAGAGATAGATCAGAAAATGAGAGAAAGGCGCACCTTTTAGAAACGATCAATGCGTTCGGTTCTATACTAATGCGCGCTAGTTCGGTGCATGAGTCCGCTTGGTCTGTTGCGAAGCACGCCGTTGCAAAGTTGGGATACATTGATTGCATCATTTACTTAATCAATGATGAAGGAGAACTTTATCAATGTGCAGCTCACGGAAGTAAAAACCCCACTGCTCAGGACATTAAGAACCCCATTAAATTGAAAATAGGTGAGGGTATTTGTGGGCACGTTGCCCTCACGGGAAAAGGTGAGATTATTGCCGATACTTCAAAAGACCCCAGATATCTAGCTGATCATGAAGACCGATATTCAGAGATAGCAGTGCCTGTTATTTCGGATGGTATTGTGGTCGGAATTATTGATTCTGAGCATTCAGAAAAAGATTACTTTTCTGATCATGACTTAAATATATTGACTACGATAGCTTCTATGTTGTCTTTGAAAATTTCTCAAACCAAAGCACTCAAAGAGAAAGATGAGTGGGCGGATGAATTAGCCATTGCTAACAAAGAACTTGCCTTTCAAAATGAAGAGAAAGAAAAACGAGCAGATGAATTGGCTATTGCTAACAAAGAACTTGCCTTTCAAAATGAAGAGAAAGAAAAACGAGCAGATGAATTGGCTATTGCTAACAAAGAACTTGCCTTTCAAAATGAAGAGAAACAAAAGCGAGCAGATGAATTAGCCATAACCAACACCGAACTTGCCTTTCAAAATGAAGAGAAAGAAAAACGAGCAGATGAATTGGCCATTGCTAACACTGAACTTGTCTTTCAGGGTGAAGAGAATGATGATCTGATAGATGAATTAACTATTGTTAAAAAAGAAAAATTATCAAGAGTAGAAGCATTGGCACTTGCTAAAGAAAAAATTGTCTTTCAGGATGAAGAGAAAGCTGACCTGATAGATGAATTAGTTATTGCCAACAAAGAACTTGCCTTTCAGAATGAAGAAAAAGCAAAACGTGCTAATGAATTAGAATTTAAAATAAAACACCGTACGCAAGAACTAGAAGAATCATTAGAACGTGAAAAGGAATTGGGCATACTTAAGACTAATTTTGTTTCGATGGCATCGCATGAATTTAGAACACCACTTACTTCCATAAAAGCAACCTCAGATGTTATTCTCAAATACTTCGATAAGTTGAGCCGGAATGATATTGACGAGCGTTTGGAAAAAATCAAAAATGAAGTTATAGAGATGACCATCATGCTAGAAGATATTTTAATTATTGGAAAATCAGAATCGCAAAAATTAGACTATAATCCAACTCGTGTAGATATTGTTCGTCTAATAAAGGATATTGTCACTGAATACCAACTTAGTGAATCCGAAAACAGACAGATAGTCTACGGTATATCTTCCCCTATAATCGAGGTAGATGCGGATAAAAAATGGATTAAACACATTGTCCTTAATCTTTTTAGTAATGCGATAAAGTATTCGGATAAGGGTAAACAAATTGAAATCAACATAAAAAAAGAGCAAGCCGGAATTAGTTTTTCTTTTAAAGATTATGGTATTGGCATTTCAAAAAAAGATGTTAAACAACTGTTTGAGCCTTTTCACCGTGGAGAGAATGCACAAAATATCTCAGGTACAGGATTGGGATTATCTGTTTTAAAAAAAGCGGTTGATTTACACAAGGGGAAAATAGAAGTTGAAAGTGAAATTGGTAGAGGATCAAGTTTCAAGGTGATTTTACCTCTAAATAAAAATAATCACAATGAGAAAATATAACTTACTAGTAATTGAAGATACTAAAAGTATTCGTGAAGAACTTAGAGATATTTTGCTTTTTGAGGGCATGCATGTATTTACTGCAGAAAATGGACAAGAAGGCATCGATAAAGCCAAAGAACATCTTCCCGATCTTATATTATGTGACATTATGATGCCAATAAAAGATGGTTTTGAGGTGTTCGACGAAATTCAAAATATCAACAACCTTAAGCACATACCTTTCATTTTCTTGACAGCAAAATCTACAGTTGAAAATGTTAGGGAAGGCATGATACTGGGAGCAGACGATTATATTACTAAACCATTTGACATTGACTTGTTAATCAGATCCATTAAGAGTCGTTTGTATAAAGAGAAAAAAAGAAAACAAGCGGAAAATAATAAACTAGAGAACTTACAATACAATATTAGCTTTGCTATCCCTCATGAATTACTTACGCCCCTTAGCGGAATTATAGGCTTATCTGGCTTAATGAAAGATCCAGAGGTCGAGATAGATGAAAAAGAATTAAGAGATTTTGCCTCAGGAATTTTTGATTCTGGTCATCGTCTTTTAAGTACTTTACAAAAATTTATTTATTATACCGAGGTTGAATTACTACTCAATAATGATAAAAAGAGAGCGTCATTAAAAAAAGAAATTACGGAAACGGGTGAACATGAGTTGGAAGAACAAAGTCAAATTATAGCTCAAAAATTTAATCGAAAGTCAGACATTGAGATACATACTAAGCCTTTTAACATCAAAATAAGTTCCTGTCATTTTGAGATAGTTATTGCCAATATTGTAGACAATGCTTTCAAATTTTCTAATAAGGGCGATAAAGTTATAGTTGCGGTAGAATTAGATGATTCTCATGTTCATATTACTGTTAGTGACAATGGAGTAGGATTTGATGAAGTAAGACTAACGCAAATTGGGGCCTTTACTCAATTTAGACGATCAGAGATGGAGCAACAAGGTTTAGGGCTAGGATTAATCATCAGTCAAAAACTCATAAACTTCTATGATGGAGAATTGAGCATAAGCAAAATAAAGCCCAAAGGAAACTGTGTTAAATTATCCTTTTTAATAGCTAAATAAAAACCGTATGGTAACAATTGATATAATACGTTTTACAGAAACACTTTAAAATACACATTATAACACAAATACCAATTACAGTGAGTTAAATATGAAGTATTTTAAAATGCCAAGCGCACTATATTTAATTCTTTACCGCACATTTGAGAAATGAAAAACACTTTTGAATATAAAATACTAAAATGTTTATCTGACAATGACAATGGATACTATGTTGACGTTTCTGATTTGTGAGACTCAAATAAATAACTAACTTTAAGTTCAAAATATTTAAGATCTTTATTTATAAGTACATGTCCTTTGAAAGGTCAGCCTGCGCAAGTTTCAATGACTTAAAATCGAGGTCTTAATCTTCTACGTGTATAATAACCTTAATCCTCTCTTTTGTGCTTTCTAATTTAATGAATTGTAAACTTAAAACATGTATAGTTAATTCCTAGTTCAGTGCGTACTCGGAAAATCCTGCGAATTTGCTTCTAAGTCTGTATTTGTTTACTAATTTAGTTGCTTAAACACACACATCACGTTAGCAATAATTAAAAAATGATAAGCTACTTAAAATCATTTAACATACTCTCGGATGAAGACCTTGATTTATTTGAAAGTAAAGTAACCTATAAAAAGCTGAAGAAAGGCGATTATTTTATCAATGAAGGGAAAACTTCTAAAGAAGTAGCCTTTGTCATTTCTGGGTTATTTAGATCCTTTTATTATTCGTCCTCAGAAGAGGAAGTCACCTATTGTTTTACGTTTTCTAATTCTTTTGTTAGTGCTTATTCTTCATTTTTATCACAAACCAAAACGGTAGAGAATATTCAAGCACTTACAGACATTGAGTTGTTTGCAATTTCAAGAGATGAAATTTTAAAACTAGAGGAATCAAGTACAAATTGGCTTCGATTTTTCAAATTCATTGCTGAGCAAGAATATATAAAAATGGAGAAAAGAATCTTCATACTGCAAAAAGAAAGTGCTGAGAAACGGTATGAAGATTTGCTTACAAACCAACCTGAATATCTACAATTAATCCCTCTAAACTATTTATCTTCTTATTTAGGAATTACCCAACGCCATTTAAGTCGCATCAGAAAGGCGATATGGAATTAGACAAATGTCCTTTCTAAGGAGTTTCATCCTCCCGTTCTTTGTAAAAAAATAAAGAACAAATTATGAAACAAGTTTTAATCATTAACGGTCATCCCGACAAGCAGAGTTATAATTATGCATTATCAGAAGCGTATTTAAAAGGTGCAAGTAAGACTGACGCAATCTTGACTCAAATTAACATAGCAGACTTGGATTTTAATCCTAATCTGGAGTTTGGGTACAGAAAAAGAACCCAACTAGAACCCGATTTACTTGAGGCGATAGAAAAAATAAAAAAAGCAGACCATATTGTATGGGTATTTCCAATGTGGTGGTATGGTTATCCCGCATTAATGAAAGGATTTATTGACCGTACATTTTTACCAGGAATAACCTTTCAACCTATCGAAGGAAAGGCATTACCTAAGAAATTACTGAAAGGAAAAACCGCAAGAATCATTATAACCGCTGATACCCCTAAATGGTATGATTCTCTATTTATGAAAAGCCCAGCGATCAATCAATTCAAAAAAGGAACTTTAAAATTTTGTGGAATCAGCCCTGTTAAGGTGACCTATATTTCGCCTATTAAGGTTTCGAATATCGATTATAAAGAGAATTGGTTAGAGAAAATAACGTTGCTAGGTGAAAAATTAAAATAACGACTGCGAACACCGCATTAAATTTATTACTAGTTTTAGTCTACTTATGAAAGTCGTCGCTCCAGATAGCTATATAGACTCTAACAGTGATTTATTAACTGACTTTCGTTCTTAAAACAAGTAAATAATCTTATACAACAAGGTTAGTAATAATTTAGAACCCTATTGAAATCTTACCAATAGGCAGCATTAAAGTTAATTTTTTTATTTAAAATTAAGAATAATGACAATATCATGCAATCTACTTTTAAGCTGATCACCTTTAGCCGACAACATAAAGCAAAGAGAACATAAAGTCTAATTAAATTAATTAGACATGTAAAAGCCAGAACTTCAAAAATATTAATAATTAATGGAGTTTTATTATAAAAAGAGAATTGTCGTTTTTACTAATAAGTTCCTATTATTAATACAATACCATTCCATTAATAATGTTTATGCTTTATATAAAAAATATAAATAAAAATATATGAATCATATGCTCTATCTTTAAATTAATAATTACTTAAAACTGAAAAAAAATTATGAAAACCATAGAAAAAACAGTAGAGAAAGCATTAGATTTTGAAAAAAGAAGCATGGGAAAAATGAGTACTAGCGATCGTGTTTCTGCTTCAAGAGAGGCTAAATCAATAGTATTAAGCATTAACGAAATTTACAAAAAGACCAAAGACCCATCTTTAATGGATATTATGAAATTGATTACTAGGAAAAAGCAAAAGATAGATCAGAGATTAAAATTTAGATTTACATAAGGTAAGCGATATTCGTTTAAGGAATGAAAAGCTTAACAATTAAAAAATATAAGAAAAAAGTTTGATTGTGTTTATTGTTATTGGATGTAAGTATCTACTTCCTCTTTATGTTATAGTACTACTCTTCGTGAATTTCTACTAAAAACCATATTTCATAACCTTCTATGGTTGCAATCGTAGCTTCTCTCTTTAATTTCTAAAGAAAGTAAAAAAACTATAGCCAACAATGTGTATAGTAAATTCCTTGGTTCTCGTTTAATCGGAAAATCCTAAGGGCTTTCCTTTAATTCGTTTTCTTTCACCAATTTAGTTACTAGTCAACTCTACTAAACATCAACCAAACATTAGGATCAATGTCAGAACACCCCAACACAAAGACAGAAAACAAACGATGAAGCAAAATATTTTAATTAAGAACGCAACTATTGTAAATGAAGGAAAAGTATTTGTCGCAGACATACTATTGTCGAACGGATTAATTCAACAAATAGGAAACATTGGTATTGAACCAAAACATAAAGTAATTGACGGGACAGGTAAACACCTTTTTCCAGGTATTATTGATGGACAAGTTCATTTTAGAGATCCAGGACTCACACATAAAGGTGATTTATATACCGAAAGTAAAGCGGCTTTGGCAGGTGGAGTGACTTCTTTTATTGATATGCCAAATACCGTTCCGAATATTTTGACCGTTGAAAGCCTGAAAAAAAAGTATGAAATTGCTTCAAAAAAATCTTTAGCCAATTACTCATTCTTCCTTGGTGTAAACGGAGATAATATTGATGAGGTAATAAAAATGGACACAAGTAAATTTATTGGTGTTTCTGATGACGGCTTGTATTTTACAAAAAAAGGAAATCTACTTGCTGATAATCCAGAAACAATGGAAAAGTTATTTGCAAACTGCAAATCCATTATTGCCATTCATTCAGAAAAAGAAGAAGTTGTAGAAGAAAACGAAAGGGTTTTTCGAGAAAAATATGGGGAAGATATTCCCGCAAAGTTTCATCCAATTATTAGAAACGCTAAAGGTTGTTATGAAGCTACAAAGCGAGCGATTAGTTTAGCTAAAAAACATAACGCTCGATTACATATTCTGCACCTAACAACAGAAGCAGAAACACATCTATTTCGAAATGATATTCCGCTTCAAGAGAAAAAAATAACGACAGAAGTTTCTGTACATCACCTTTGGTTTTCAGATAAAGACTATGAGCGATTAGGAATGCTTATTAAATGGAATCCAGCTATTAAAACAGAACAAGACAAAGCAGGCTTGTTAACAGCTCTACTTGATGATAGAATAGACATTATAACTACAGACCACGCACCTCATACTTTAGAAGAAAAACAACAGCCTTATTTTAAATCAATGTCAGGAGCACCAATGGTTCAACACACATTAAATTGTATGCTAGAATTTCATAAAAAAGACCTCATTTCATTAGAAAAGATAGTTGAAAAAATGTGTCATAATCCTGCTGTTCTCTACAAAATGAAAAAAAGAGGATTTATCCGAAAAGGATATTATGCTGATTTAACCTTGGTGGACTTAAATAGTAAATGGACAGTAGCTAAAGATAATCTACTTTACAAATGCGGTTGGTCGCCATTGGAAGGAACAATATTTCAAACGGAAATCAAAAAAACATTCGTGAACGGAAATTTAGTTTATGATAATGGTAAATTTTTTGAACAGGACAAAGGACAAGAAATTGAATTCGGTAAGTGAATCGAAGAAAACATTACCTCTAACAACGTTTATAACCCATTGTTTGCTTTGTGTGTACTCTAAAAATCCCCAGAATTTTCCGAGTACACCTTTTCTTTTACTGATTTAGTGCTAAACCAAAATACCTTGCCATACATGTATTCCAAGATCAAATCCTAAAATAAGGCTACACAATTCTAAACAATTATGTATAAAAATAACAAAGTAATTAGAGGTTACAGTGAAGTTTTCAAATTAAAAATTTTAGCCGAACTTAGTAGGGGGAGCACACAAAAAGTGAACTTTACAAACTCTATTCTACTGCACCTATAACGTTTAATGTATGGCTTAGAAAGTATGAACGCAATGACTTAATGAACACCAGAGTAAAAGTGGAAACTAAAGACGAAATATCTAGAATTAAAGCCCTTCAAAAAGAGTAAAAGAACTAAGAAAGCGGAGCGGAATATCACAAGAACTATTAGTAGAAAATTCTGGTTTAAGTTTACGAACGGTTCACAGAATTGAAAATGGAGAAACTCAATCTGCTGGGGATTCTATTAAAAGGTTATCTAGTGCTTTAAATGTTATAACTAACGAATTAATAGATTGGCAGATTATAGAGGATAATAATGTTCTTTTGCTATTTAATCTCTCTCAGCTTGGATTTATAGCCTTTCCATTGCTTGGAATATTAATACCGTTCATTATTTGGACTTCAAAAAAAGACAAAATAAAAGATGTTGACCAAGTAGGGAAATCTATTTTAAATTTTCAAATATCTTGGACACTCTTATTGTTTTTTATGTCTATCGGTATTGTAATTACTTATAAACTTGAACTAGCAACAAATATTTTTTTTGCTGGCATACTCCTAACATTCAGCGCCATGTACTTAATGAATTTTATAGTCATGATATTTAATACTTTAAGATATTATAACGAAAATCTATCAAATACAAACCTGCATTTCCCTTTTTAACTTGATAGCAAATCAATATACAGTTCATTACACTTTACTAATCAAATAAAAAAAATAATGATTAAATCAAACTTAAAAGAAACATTTAAACTTATATTTCGGCAGTGTGTTTTTATTATCCTTAATATTTGTGCAATATCAAAATTACTTGGTGGACAATTTTATATGAATGGAAAATTGCCTGAGAAAATTGCTAATACAACTTTAGGTGAGGCAAGTGGATTTTCATTAGCCTAGACATTTATGGGACATTCTTATTTTACATACTGTTTGTAGGAATTGCGCAACTCATTGGTGCTTGGTTTCTTTTATGGAATAAAACAAAGCTTATAGGAGTATTTATATTAATACCAATAATGGTAGACATAATAATATTTGATACTGTTTTTCTTGATGTCTATCCTGCATTAGCAAATGCTGTCATTGTCTTTCTAATGTTAATCTTAATTCTTTTATTGAGCATTCTCTTGGAGCAAGTAAAGAGAAAATATTAGAATAACTGGCTACAATACCGTGTATAATTAATTGCTTTGACAAGTGCTTGTTTGAAAAATTCAGATGAAATTTTCTATCTGTGATTTGTTCACTAAATTAGTTGCTTAAGACGACTAACACTAGATTAACGTTAGTAAATTCTATTTACCATCCATTGAAACAGTGTTTTAGCTATTACAAAGCTTTATCAATTTCTAAAATCAAAGCATCACAACTGGCCATTCCATCTTCTTTTACTTTCTTCTTTTCACTAAACGTGCTGCTTAAAGCACGTACAATATTTTTTAATTTAATTTCATCAGAAAATGGTGTATTGCCAACCATAAGCTGGTCGTAATCTGCATTATTAATCATATATCTACCTAAATGATCTTGAATTAAGCTCATATGTCTATTGGCTACATTATAAATGTCTTCATAATTAGAATAATGTCCTTGAATTGCTGTTTTAAGCTGAAAATCGTTTATCAGTTTGAGATCTCCAGAATTTATAAGTGTTTTATAGGTAATATTTTTTGGATTAAATGTTTGGTATTTTAAAACAGCAAATACATTATCCATTAAAGGCATGCCTTGTTTTTTACCTGTATTTAGCATCGGAATAAGTTGCGAACACATTTCTATTTTTTGATTAATAGCCGTAATATTTTCAGCTAGCTGAACTTTGTCTGCTTCTATATCACTTTTTAGATTAGTGAGGTATTCTTTTTTGAGTTTATTATCTTTTACATTATCAGCACATTTATTCATGCTAAAGGCAATGCTAATACCTATAATAACAATTACGATTTCTCTTAATGTATATTGCCATTTTGAAGTTTTATTTGCCATTGGGTAGATTTAATAGTTGTCTAAAGCTAAGGAAATAATTCAAAATAAAAGCCTTTGATTTTCATCAAAGGCTTTTTAATTTATAATTGAACTAAGTCAATACTTGAATGTCTATAATTTCGACTACATCATTCCTGGCATTCCGCCTCCGCCCATTGGCATAGCAGGTGCATCTTCTTTAATATCTACTAAAGCACATTCCGTTGTTAAGATCATGCCAGCTACAGAAGCTGCATTCTCTAATGCGATACGTGTTACTTTTTTAGGATCAATAATACCAGCTTTAAGCATATCTACATAAGTTTCTGACTTAGCATCATAACCAAAGTCTTTCTTACCTTCTAATACTTTATTGATAACTACTGAGCCTTCACCACCAGCATTTTCTACGATAGTTCTTAAAGGAGCTTCAATCGCTTTATTTACGATTTGTACACCTGTAGTTTCATCTAAGTTCTCAGTTATAATTTTCTCTAAAACTTTCTTAGCTCTTACTAAAGCAACTCCACCACCAGCAACGATACCTTCTTCTACAGCAGCACGTGTAGCATGTAAAGCATCATCAACACGGTCTTTCTTTTCTTTCATTTCTACTTCAGAAGCAGCACCAACATAAAGTACAGCAACACCACCAGCTAATTTAGCTAAACGCTCTTGTAGCTTTTCCTTATCATAGTCAGACGTTGTAGTTTCTATCTGTGCTTTAATTTGGTTAACACGTGCTTTAATATCAGCAGCTTTACCAGCACCATTTACGATTGTTGTGTTGTCTTTGTCAATTGTTACTGTTTCAGCAGTTCCTAACATTGTTAAATCTGCATTCTCTAATGAAAACCCTCTTTCTTCAGAAATCACAACACCACCAGTTAAGATAGCGATATCTTCTAACATTGCTTTACGTCTGTCTCCAAAACCTGGTGCTTTTACAGCAGCAATTTTAAGTCCACCACGTAATTTGTTCACTACCAATGTAGCTAAAGCTTGTCCATCAACATCTTCTGCGATAATTAATAATGGACGACTAGATTGTGCAACTGGTTCTAATATTGGAAGAATTTCTTGTAAGTTAGAAATCTTCTTATCAAATAATAAAATGTATGGATTCTCTAAATCAGCAATCATCTTATCTGGATCAGTTACGAAGTAAGGAGATAAATAACCACGATCAAATTGCATACCTTCAACAACGTCAACGTAAGTTTCCATGCCTTTAGCTTCCTCTACTGTAATCACACCTTCTTTACCCACTTTTCCGAATGCTTTGGCGATTAAATCACCAATAGTATCGTCATTATTAGCAGAGATTGCAGCAACTTGCTTAATCTTATCAGAATCGCTACCTACTTTTTGAGATTGCTTATCTAAATCTGCAACTATAGCAGCAACAGCTTTGTCAATACCACGTTTTAAATCCATTGGGTTTGCACCAGCAGCAACATTTTTAAGACCTTCTTTTACGATGGCTTGTGCTAAAACAGTAGCAGTTGTTGTTCCATCACCAGCTAAATCATTAGTTTTAGAAGCGACTTCCTTTACCATCTGCGCTCCCATGTTTTCAAGTTCATTCTCTAGCTCAATTTCTTTTGCTACAGTTACACCATCTTTAGTGACTTGTGGTGCGCCAAATGATTTCCCTATAATTACATTACGACCTTTTGGTCCTAATGTCACTTTTACTGCGTTTGCTAATGCATCAACACCACGCTTTAGTCCGTCGCGTGCATCGATATCAAATTTTATGTCTTTTGCCATTTTTATTAGGTTTTAGCCATTAGCTTTTGCTGTTGGCTGTGTGTTAATTTAAATTTTGAAGTGCTAAAAGCGAAAGGCCAATAGCTAAAAGCGATTTAGATAATCGCCAGTATGTCACTTTCGCGCATCATTAAATAGTCTTTACCTTCAAGTTTAAGTTCAGTACCACCATATTTACCATAAAGTACTGTGTCACCTACTTTAACAGTGATAGGTTCGTCTTTTGTTCCCTTTCCAGTGGCAACAACAGTTCCTTTTTGAGGTTTTTCTTTTGCATTATCTGGAATAATAATACCAGAAGCCGTAGTTGTCTCAGCTTCCATAGGTTCTACAAGAACACGGTCTGCTAAAGGTTTAATGTTTAAAGCCATTTTGTTGTATGTTTTTAAATGTTTGATTAATATATTACGCTTTATTTTAGTTCGAAAATTATGCCAATGAAGAATGACTGACAAAGTTTCAGACCCATCTGCCGAAAACGTATAGAAATAAGAAAAGCCAACTTTTGCAGTTGGCTTTTCTTATTATGTAATGAGATTTATTTTAGCTTCCGCTTTCTGCGCCATCAGTTGTTGCTGAATCATCAGTTGTAGCTGGTGGAGTCATTGGCATGTCTATAGCTTCATCTAAATCTAAAGCTTTAGACTCAATAGCATTGCCAGAGTCTATAGTAAGGTTAGAGGCTAAGATTAATATAATTAATGCTATTGCTAAAAACCATGTACTCTTATCTAAAAAGTCTCCTGTTTTCTTTACACCTCCTAATTGCTGGGTTCCGCCACCACCAAAAGATGATGATAAACCTCCGCCTTTAGGGTTTTGCACCATTATGACAACGATTAATAAAAATGCCACTATTACAATTAATACCAAAAAGATTACGAATGTACTCATGTTTATGTCTTATTATTTTCTTTTAATTCTTCTACTGCTTTAATTTGGTCTGCAAAGAAACTACTTTTTTCTGGATATTTCAAACTTAAAATCCTATAGGATTGAATTGCCTTATCATAGTTTTTTTGCTCTAGATAAATGCGAGCTAAAGTTTCAGTCATTAAGCTGTCCGAAACTGCATCATCATTATTAACAAGCTTAGGTTTAGAAACTTGGTTAGTAACAGGTTTTATCTTAGGGTTTTCATTTATAAACTTATCTATAATAGCAAGTTTATTGTAAAGTGGAGTAGGTCCTGCTTTTTCTGTAGGTGTCGTTTTAATCTCTTTTTCTTCTCTAACAATAGGTTTAAAACTTGTTATTTTTAGCCATTCTGCAAACGAATGATTTTCCGATTTATCAAACTCTAAAGGCTTCCCAATGTTTAGTTTCTTCTCGGGTGTTATATTTTTAACATCTAAAGCGATAATAGAATCTTCGATTTTTGGAGTTTCTATTGTTGGTTGAACTTGCTCTTTTGCTTTAAAAAGATTAGGATCTAAAACACCTTCTGTAGCTTTTATGTATTCTTTAAGTGCATCATCTATTGAAACACTTTTATTTACAGAAATATCATCCACGGCATTAACTTCTATGTTTTTGATTGATTCTGAGTTTTGTTTAATTTGATTTGATATTTCATTCTGATTAAATACATCAGATGTTATATAATCAAATAATATACTACGGTCAGCAGTGTGAGCAGCAGTATGTTTTAACGTGTTATTGTATTTGTAGCTTTCTTTTTGTTTTAGCCCTTTAAGGTAAAGTGCCATTAATGCTTGAAAGTAAGGGTATTCTTTTATTTTTAATGCCAACGCATCTACTTGCGATGCTGTAACAGCTTCAGGATGTTGAAATAAATATGTAAGTTGTTGAAGCTGCATTTTACCAATTAGCTAAAGAAGCATTAAAAATATCTTGGGTTAAACGTTCAAAGATAACTTCGAAGGCTTCGTCTTTTGTTCCTCCTGTTAATTGTGCATTTGCAGGATAATCAAAAAAGAATGAAAACCGTTTTTCAAAATCTTTCTCTTCGTTTTTAGTATTAATATAGCGTACATTAACACCAATAGTAAGTCTGTTTTGTGCAGCTGTATTTTGAGCAGTAGCAGTCATAGGTGCAATTCTATATTCTGTAATTTCACCTTCGAAAATTAAATCGGCTCCAAGAGTTGTTAAATTTAAATTAGTTTGATTTTGAATTAAATCTTGTAAAGCATTTGTAAAATCAATATCCAATCCTGGTTCAACTAACTCGGCATTGTTTTGAAAGAAATTAACTTGAAATGTTTTTGCGTCACCAGTATCTGCACCCGTAAAGGAGTAAATGCTACAGTTAACTAAACTGTAACTCGCAAGTATAAGAAGTATAAATTTTAAGTGCTTCATTTAATAAGTATTTGGACGTTTCATAGTAATAAAAGCATAGATGTAACCAGCATTATCTGCGACATCAAAATCGACATTTATTAAGCGGTAACCTTTGTAATGCTTTTCGTTTACAAGATCTTCGGCTTCTTTTCTTATAGCCTCCGAACTGTTTGGTCTAAACGACTTTCTAATCATAAATATTTCTACAGCCTTCATTCGCTAATTTCTATTTGTTTTTATAAGTCTTATGGAATCAAATTAAACTAAAAACTCTATAAATTAAATTTTCTTATTTTTGATTTCATAAACTTATCTTAAAGATCATATTGTTTTATTTTCCTATATAATGTGCGTTCACTAATGCCAAGTTCTGAAGCAGCTAACTTTCGTTTGCCGCTATGACGATCTAAAGACTTTTTTATTAGTTCTAGCTCTTTGTCGTGTAAAGATAAGGTTTCTTCTTCTTCAATTTCTTCAGCAAAATGGTATTTGTCTTCGATTTCAGTAGAATTTTGATCTGTATTATCTATATTATCTGTGTGCTCTGGGATGGCTAATACACCTAATTCTTCAATAGGATCTTCATAATCATCATCTTTATTATCGCCATAAATTTTTTCAATAAGATGCTCATTTTCTTTTTGAACTTCTTTAGCACTTCCATTTTTCATCAGTTCCATGGTGAGCTTCTTAAGATCGTTAAGATCTGCCTTCATGTCAAACAACACCTTATATAAAATTTCTCTTTCACTACTAAAGTCACTTTCCGACTTAGTTGTGTTAACCACAGCAGGTAGATTACGACCAGCATTTGGTAAGTAGTTTTGTATTGTTACTGCGCTAATCGTACGATTGTGCTCTAAAACTGAGACTTGCTCGGCAACGTTTCTTAATTGGCGAATGTTTCCATTCCATCTATATTTTATGAGTAGATTCACCGCTTCGTCTACAAGCTTAACGGTTGGCATTTTATATTTTATGGCAAAATCACTAGCAAATTTTCTGAATAATAAATGAATATCTTCTTTACGTTCTCGTAATGCTGGTAAGTTTATTTCGATAGTGCTTAGGCGATAATATAAGTCTTCTCTGAATTTTTCTTTTTTTATGGCTTCAAACATATTTACGTTTGTTGCCGCAACTATTCTAACATCTGTTTTTTGCACCTTACTAGAACCTACTTTTATAAATTCACCATTTTCTAAAACACGTAATAATCGGACTTGAGTGGTTAAGGGTAATTCACCAACTTCATCTAAAAAAATAGTACCACCATCAGCAACTTCAAAATAACCAGAACGTGTTGCTGTAGCACCTGTAAAAGCACCCTTTTCATGGCCAAATAATTCGCTATCTATGGTGCCTTCTGGTATGGCGCCACAGTTTACAGCAATATATTTACCATGCTTTCTGTGTGAGAGTTGATGTATTATTTTAGGAATACTTTCTTTACCAACACCACTTTCACCAGTCACTAATACCGAAATATCAGTTGGTGAAACTTGTATAGCTTTCTCAATGGCACGATTTAATTTAGGGTCGTTACCTATAATGCCAAAACGTTGTTTTATTGCTTGTATTGATTCCATATTGACTTTCCGAAAAAGCGGAAATATAATTTTATATTAATCTTCGTAGTAGGTTAGTATTTTTGAAGTTATAATGTGGTCCATAATTAGTTCAAATACTATCTGTTGAATTATCTGAATTATAATAATATGCTCTTTTTGTCACAGAACTAGTGGTATGAGTGACAGGTAAGCCTAATTCATTATAATATTCAACGCTGATAGATGGGTATACTACGTTAGTATTGTTTAGGATGATCGCATTATCTATTTGTTTCAATTTTAATTCTGGAGCACCAGTTTCTTCATTAGAACTAAAAGATTCATTTTCACATGATACTATCAATATTAAAAAGGATAAAAGAAAAAACACCTGTTTCATAATTAATTGTTTTTAGAATACCCAACCGCTTCACCTATCAGTGTAGCACTTGTGCAATCGTTAATTTTCACATTTACAAATTCGCCAACGTTATATTGCTCTTTAGGGAATACAACAACTGTGCTTTGGCTGTTTCTGCCAGACCAATGTTCGTCTGAGCGTTTAGATGATTTCTCAATAAGTACTTCTTCAATTTTGCCTATATGCGCTTGTGTTCTTTGTAAGGCATGTATTTGTTGTAACTGAATAATATCATTTAGGCGTCGTTTTTTAACATCGGCTGGGATATCGTCTTCCATTTTTCTTGCAGCCATAGTGCCTGGTCGCTCAGAGTAGGCAAACATAAATCCGAAATCGTACTTTACATAGTCCATTAAGGATAAAGTATCTTGGTGATCTTGCTCTGTTTCTGTTGGAAAACCAGTGATCATATCTTGAGAAATGGCACAATCTGGGATTAACTTTTTTATGTTATCAATGAGTTCAAAATACTCTTCGCGTGTGTGCAGACGGTTCATTTCTTTTAAAATACGATTACTACCACTCTGTACAGGTAAATGAATATAATTACAGATATTATTGAACTTCGCCATGGTTCTAATAACATCTAATGTTAAATCTTGAGGATTAGATGTTGAAAATCTAAAACGCATTTTAGGCTGAGCTTTAGCACATAATTCTAATAATTTAGAAAAGTTTACGGCTGTTGCTTTTTCAAAATCCGACGCTTTAGAAAAATCTTTCTTTAGCCCACCACCATACCAAAGGAAGCTATCTACATTCTGACCTAAAAGTGTGACTTCTTTAAAGCCTTTACTCCATAAATCATTAATTTCTTCTACGATACTTTGCGGATCTCTACTACGTTCTCGTCCGCGTGTAAAAGGAACAACACAAAACGTACACATATTGTCGCAACCACGTGTTATAGATACAAATGCAGTAACTCCATTACTATTAAGACGCACAGGTGCAATATCTCCATAGGTTTCTTCTTTAGATAGAATAACATTTATAGCATCTCTACCATCTTCAACTTCGGCTAAGAGATTTGGTAAATCTTTGTAGGCATCTGGACCTACAACAAGATCTACTATTTTTTCTTCTTCTAGGAATTTGTGCTTTAAACGCTCAGCCATGCAGCCCAAAACACCAACTTTCATTTTAGGATTAATTTGCTTTACAGCATTATATTTCGCTAAACGTTTTCTTACGGTTTGTTCTGCTTTATCTCTAATAGAACAGGTGTTAACTAATACTAAGTCAGCCTCTTCTAGAGATTGTGTTGTGTTATAACCTTGATCTGCTAAAATGGAAGCTACGATTTCACTATCACTAAAATTCATTTGGCAACCGTAACTCTCTATAAAGAGTTTCTTACCGTTACCTTTTTTATTATCTAGAATAAGAGTTTCCCCTTGTTTATTTTCGTCTATGATCTTTTCCATTTTTATTTAAAATCTCAATAAGTATGCAAAGATAAGATTATTTTGATTATTATGACAAAGTGGCAGATGTAATACTGATTTGATTTTTTAATTGGTTTAGGGTTGTTTTGTGAAACGATCTATGTTATGATGCAACCATTTTGTAATTTGAACATCTTTTAGAAAATAGAACTTATGAAATTAGTTAGACCATCTTCAATTATAATATGCTGCGTATTGTTATTTAATACACAATGCAATGAAGACGATGAGGTTTTACTTCCTTTAACGCTATGTGATGCTGTAACAGTCATAAATAGCGAGCTCTACGAAAATGCTGAAAGTGATTTTAATTCTATAGTTAATGTAGACATATCTCAAAATTGTTTAACTATTACAGTTTCTGCAAGTGGTTGTAGTGGTGACACTTGGGTTTTTGGATTAGTGGGTAGTGAAACTGTAATGGAGTCGTCACCGGTACAACGTAATGTTAGATTGGTCTTAACAAATGATGAAGCTTGTCTTGCAGTATTTACGCAAGAACAGTCGTTTGATTTAAGCCCTCTTCAAGTCGAAGGCGAAAATGAAGTTTTATTAAGCATTCAAGATTTTTCAGACCAGATAATGTATTCGTATTAATTATTCGAATATTAAAATATGTATTTGAAGCCTTCTGTTTTACAAGGCTTTTACTGTTTAGTAAAGTTTTATAATCACGTTAAAATGTATGCTATTTCAGACCAAATTAGGATTGTAACTTAATTTTCATCTACATTTGTATCTTCAAAAAAACAAAGAATGCCAAAGAATCTAGTCATAGTTGAGTCACCTGCAAAAGCTAAAACCATAGAAAAATTTTTAGGAAAAGATTATAAAGTCGAGTCCAGTTTTGGTCACATCTCTGATTTACCATCTAAAGAGTTAGGGGTTGATGTAGAAGGTGATTTTATGCCTAAATATCAAGTTTCTAAAGACAAGAAAGATATTGTTAAAAAACTGAAAAATTTAGCTAAAAAAGCAGATATGGTTTGGTTGGCGAGTGATGAGGATCGAGAAGGTGAAGCTATTGCTTGGCATTTGGCTGAGACACTAGGTTTAGATAAAGAAAAAACCAAACGTATTGTTTTTCATGAGATAACAAAAAGTGCTATTCAAAAGGCCATTGAAAATCCACGTAGTATAGATTATAATTTGGTAGATGCGCAGCAAGCAAGACGTGTTTTAGACCGTATTGTAGGTTATGAGTTATCACCTGTATTATGGCGAAAAGTTAAAGGTGGTTTATCTGCAGGCCGTGTACAGTCAGTTTCTGTGCGTTTAATTGTTGAGCGCGAAAGAGCTGTTCAGGGTTTTATACCAGAAGCTTCTTATAGAGTTGATACTGAATTTAAAACTAACAATGGAAATTCTTTTAAGGCCAAATTGCCAAAGAATTTTAGTTCTGAAAAACAAGCACTTCAATTTTTAAAAAATAATATATACGCAACATATGCTGTTTCAGATTTGCAGAAAAAACCTGCAAAGAAATCGGCAGCTGCACCATTTACAACATCAACACTTCAGCAAGAAGCATCACGTAAGTTGGGATATTCAGTAAGTAGAACAATGAGTAATGCTCAGCGTTTGTATGAGGCAGGTCTTATTACTTATATGAGAACAGATAGTGTAAACTTATCTAATGAAGCTAAAAAAGGAGCAGAAAGCGAAATTATTTCGGCTTATGGTTCAGAGTTTAGTAAACCAACAAATTATAAAGGTAAATCTAAAGGCGCACAAGAAGCTCACGAAGCTATTCGTCCAACAGATTTTGCTAATCACACTGTTAATGTAGAACGCGACCAAGCACGATTATATGATTTAATTTGGAAACGTGCAATTGCTTCGCAAATGAGTGATGCGAAATTAGAACGTACAAATCTTAAAATTGAAATTAATGCTACTAATAATAAAGTAAGTGAACAGTTTACAGCCAATGGTGAGATTATAACGTTTGAAGGGTTTCTTAAAGTATATTTAGAAGGGACTGATGATGAAGATGCTGAGCAAGAAGGTATTTTACCAGATTTAAAAGTTGGAGAAAATCTTCAAAATAATTACATCACAGCAACAGAACGTTTTACAAGACCACCTGCACGATTTACAGAAGCAGCTTTGGTAAAACGATTAGAAGAGTTAGGTATTGGTCGTCCGTCTACATATGCACCAACAATTTCTACTATTCAAAATAGAAACTATGTAGAAAAAGGAAGTAATGAAGGTGATGAAAGAGCTTATAAGCAGCTCGTTTTTGAAAATGGAGATATAAAAGAGAATGCACTTTCTGAGCTAACGGGTTCTAATAAAGGAAAACTAGTCCCTACAGATATAGGTACTATTGTGACCGATTTCTTAGTTAATCATTTCGAAAGTATTTTAGATTATAATTTTACCGCTAAAGTTGAAGATAAATTTGATGACATTGCGGAAGGAAAAGAAGACTGGAGAGAAATGATGAAAGACTTCTACAAAGGTTTTCATCCGCAAGTAGAAGATGTTCAAGAAAATGCTGAGCGCGAATCAGGTGAACGTGTTTTAGGTACAGATCCAAAATCTGGAAGGCCAGTATTGGTGCGTTTAGGTAAATTTGGTCCTTTAGTACAATTAGGAAAACCAGACGATGAGGAAAAGCCTCAGTTTGCAAGTTTATCTCCAGACCAACAATTAAGTTCTATCACTTTTGAACAGGCTATGGATTTATTTAAACTTCCAAAAGCACTAGGTCATTACAAAGATGAAGAGATAGAGGTAAATAACGGACGATTTGGACCTTATGTTAAGTTTGGTAAAAAGTTTGTGTCTTTACCTAAAGGAGTGGATCCTTTGAGTGTAGAATTAGATGAAGCTTTAGTTTACATAAAAGAGAAGGAATTAGCAGATGCTCCTATACATATGTATCAAGATTTAGAGGTTACCAAAGGTAAAGGGCGTTTTGGACCATTTATTAAATGGAATAACTTGTTCATAAATGTGAATAAAAAATACGATTGGGATAATTTATCTGAAGAAGACATTGTAACTTTGGTAGAAGAAAAAATCCAGAAAGAAATTGATAAGGTTATTCATAACTGGGAAGAGGAAGGTATACGCGTAGAGAAGGCAAGGTGGGGAAGACATAACCTTATTAAAGGCAAGCAAAAAGTAGAATTAGCAAAGACTGTAGATGTTAGTAAAATGACACTAAAAATGGCGCAAGACTTATTAGAAAAAAATGCGCCTAAGAAAAAGAAAGTAATAAAGAAAAAAGCTGTACCAAAAAAGAAAACAACTGCTAAAAAAGTAACTGCAAAAAAGAAGTAATTATACATGAATTTTAATTTCCTAACGCCCGTTTCAGATTCGGTTTTAGCTCATAATGAACTAATAGCATTACAAGCGCTAGGGAAAAAGATTAAAGTGCATTCAAGACAAAACGGAATTCCAGATTTAGAAAATGTTCAATTAGCTATTATTGGAGTTCAAGAAAATAGAAATGATGTCAATTATATTGGTGCCAATATTAACTTTGACTCAATTAGAAAAACACTTTACACATTATTCCCAGGGAATTGGCATACAACTATCGCTGACCTAGGAGATATTGAACCCGGTGAAACTGTAGAAGACACTTATTTTGCAATAAGAACAGCAATTACTGTTTTAGTAGAATTAAATATTATTCCAATTATATTGGGAGGTAGCCAAGATCTAACCTTTGCTAATTATCGCGCTTATGATACTATATTACCAATGGTAAATATTGTAAACGTAGATACTAATTTTGACTTAGGAGATGCTAATCTTCCTATTAGAAACAATAGTTATGTAGGTAAGGTTATTGTAGAAGAACCTTACAATCTATTTAATTACTCAACGATTGGTTATCAGACTTACTTTAATTCTCAAGAGGAAATTGATTTAATAGAAAAACTTTATTTTGAAGGCTATCGTTTAGGTGAAGTTTCTGCTAACATTAATATGGTAGAGCCTTTAATGAGAGATGCTCATATTGTATCTATAGATTTAAAATCTGTACAAGCATCAGAAGTTAGCGATAATCAAAAGTATTCTCCTAATGGATTCTCGGGTAAGGAAATTTGTGCTATTAGCAGATATGCTGGTATTAGTAACAAGGTATCCTCTTTTGGTATCTACGAGTATAGTAATTCTAAAAATGATAATGCGACATCTATGTTACTAGCTCAAATGATTTGGTATTTTGTAGAAGGTGTGAATTGTCGCGTAAAAGATGATGATTTTACCAATGATAAGTATTTTCAAAAGTATAATGTACTTGTAGGTGAAGATGAACTTATTTTTTATAAAAGTTTGAAAACTGGACGCTGGTGGATTGAAATTCCTTTTTTACCAGATGTTAATAATAAATTAAAAAAGCACACGTTATTACCTTGCATGCATTCCGACTATCTGCAAGCAACACAAGGTGAAATACCAGAAAGATGGTATAAGGCCTACAGGAAGAATAGCTTTTAAAATAAACACTTAATCGATAATTTAACATTTCATTAGTCGACGAAATGCGTTTTTTTAGGATAAAGTGTAAAATAAAACAAAAAAAAGTTGTTTATTCGAAAATATATAAATATGTTTACGACCTTAAAATTAAGGACCACTAATTTAACCTCGAGTTACTATGAATATTAAGAAGTTTATTTTACTAACCACTGTATTAGTTTTGGTTGCCAGTTGTAATTCTGGAGACCGAGGGCAATTAATAGGTGTTAAAGGTAAAAAATGGCACCCAGAGAAGCCTTATGGTATGACATTAGTACCAGGTGGAGCTTTTATTATGGGTAAATCAGGTGATGATATCGCTGGTGTACAAGACGCACCTACAAAGACGGCAACAGTAAGAGCATTCTATATGGATGAAACTGAAATTACTAATAGTGAGTACCGTCAATTTGTAGAATGGGTAAGAGATTCTATCTTAAGATTAAAATTAGCTGAGATGGCAGACCTAGAAGGTAAGACTCCAGGGAGTGGAGATATTGGTGAGTTTGCTTACAAAGATTCTGACCCTAATGATTTAAATGCTTATGAAAGCTTCATGCTTAATACATATGGTGATGAGCAAAGAAAGATAAACCGCGATGCTGAATTATACTTCGATACAAGTGATTATCCAGATGAATTATACGCTGAGGTCATGGACGGTATGTATTTACCTTTAGAGGAATCTTACAACGGACAAAGAACTTGGGATGTGAAACAGTTTAAGTTTCAATACACGTATATGGATATTCAGAAGGCTGCAAAAGATAGAACGCTTAAACGATCTGATGTTATTATAAGAGAAGAAGTAGAAATTTATCCAGATACAACATCTTGGATTAGAGATTTCGCATATTCATATAATGAGCCAATGCATAATGATTATTTCTGGCATGACGCTTATGGTGATTATCCTGTGGTTGGTGTCTCTTGGAAACAAGCTCAAGCATTTTGCCAATGGAGAACAGTTTACCATAACGGTTATCAAAAAGAAAGAGGTAGTCAACCAATAAACTCTTACAGGTTACCTTCTGAGGCAGAATGGGAATATGCTGCACGTGGAGGACTTCAAGGTGGTGATTATCCATGGGGTGGGCCTTATACTAAAAATGATAGAGGATGTTTTATGGCTAACTTTAAACCTTTAAGAGGTGATTACGCAGCAGATAAAGCATTATATACTGTAGAAGCAGATTCTTACGATCCAAACGATTTTAATCTATATAATATGGCAGGTAACGTTTCAGAATGGGTGAACGCATCTTACGATCCGGCTTCTTATGAATATGCATCTACAATTAATCCTAACGTTAATGATGCTCAGAATGCACGTAAAGTTGTAAGAGGAGGGTCTTGGAAAGATGTAGCATACTTTTTAGAAGTTAGTTCTAGAGATTATGAATATGCAGATTCTGCAAGAAGTTACATTGGTTTCAGAACCGTACAAGATTATATGGGAACTGAAGTAACAAATAACGCAGCAACAAACTAAAAGAATAAACCTAAATTTAATCAACCTACTTAAGTTACACATCCATTAAACTAAAACTTAAACTAAAACTTAAACTAAAAAAACTAAACACATTATGGCACAGAAAGGAAAAATGACAATCACAAATATGATTTACGGATTAGGAGCAGCAATCGTAATCTTAGGTGCATTATTTAAAATACAACACTGGCCTTGGGCTTCAGAAATATTAACTCTAGGTATGATTGTAGAAGCATTAGTATTTACATACTCAGCTTTTGAAAGACAACAAAGCGACTTAGATTGGTCTTTAGTATATCCTGAGTTAGCTGGTGGACAACTTATGGCTGGTAACAAGAAGTTAAAAGAAGAGCCAAAAGATGCAGAAGGTATGTTATCTAAAAAATTAGATAATTTATTAAAAGATGCAAAAATCGATAGTGAGCTTATGGTAAGCTTAGGTGATAGTATTAAAAACTTTGAAGGTGCTGCAAAAGATATTTTTCCAACTATAAATTCTATGCAAGCACAAAAGAAATATAGCGAAGAGTTATCTCTAGCTGCTGCACAGATGGAGTCTTTAAATAGTCTTTATAAAGTACAGATGGAAAGTGCAAACCGCCAAGCTGCAATCAATGAAGAGTCAGTTGAAAATGCAACTAAGCTAAAGGAGCAAATGCAGTCATTAGCATCTAACTTATCATCATTAAATGGTGTATACGGAGGAATGTTATCTGCAATGAACAAAAACTAATTAGTTTTTATAATCAATAATTTATTAATTAAAATTTAAAACTAATTACAATGGCAGGAGGAAAATTATCTGCAAGGCAGAAAATGATTAACTTAATGTACTTAGTATTTATTGCTATGATGGCGATGAATATGTCTAAAGAAGTATTATCCGCTTTCGGATTAATGGAAGAAAAATTTGCAAACTCAAATGAAGCAACAGAAAATAGGAATGAGGCAATGCTAATGGATTTAAATAAGAAAGGTGTAGAAAAGCCTGTAGACTTTAAAATTCCAGCTGCAAGAGCACAACAAGTTCAGATTGCTTCAGATAAATTTTACAAATATATTGAGACTTTAAAAGTAGATTTGCTAAAAAAAGGAAAGTATACAATAGATCCAGAAACGGGTAAATTACCTTTTGAGAAAATGGATAAGACAGATATTCTTGATGAAGCTTGGTTTACTGGTGATCGCTTAACGAAGATAGGTGACGAAGTAATGGCTAAAGTTAATGAATACAAAACAGATATTAAGAAAATTTTAGCAACTGATGAGAGTTATAGAGGTGAAAGCGAAAGTTTTGAGAAAAAATTCAGCATGTCTAAAGTAACTAATAAAGATGGAAAAGAAATCGATTATTTAAATGCCAATTTTCAAGGTTTTCCGGCAATCGCATCTTACACCAAGTTAACAGCATTGCAGAATGATGTTAAAGTAACAGAAGCGACCCTTTATAGTCTGTTTTTGGGTAATTCATTGTCAAAAGCTACGACACTTAATAACTATCAAGCCATAGTATTAGCTGATAAATCTGCTTTTTTTGCAGGTGAGAAGTTTCAAGGTAAAGTCGTTATAGGTAAATATGCTAATGTGCCACCTATTAAACTAGTAGTACAGGGTAGAGAAATTGATTTATCTAAAGCAATAGATTCTACAGGAGCAGCAACTTTAGATTTTAATGTTGGTAATGTAGGTGAACACAAAATTGAAGGTGAATTTACATTTATCGAGAATGGTAAAGAATTGCCAATTCCCATAGTTGCAAACTACGTTGTAGTTCCAAGACCAAATTCAGCAACAATTTCTGCTGACAAGATGAACGTTGTTTACCGTGGTGTTGATAACCCAATGACTATTTCTTTTGCTGGTGTACCAGATAATAAAGTAAGTGCATCAGGTACAGGTTTATCTAAAGCTACAGGTGTTGGTAAATATGTGGTTAGAGCTGGTTCTGGTAAAGAAATGATAATTAATGTTACGGCTACCTTAGATGATAAATCTAAAGTAAGTGACAGCAAAACATTCAGAATTAAAGATATACCTGCTCCAACTGGTGTAATAGCTGGTCAAACAGGTTTAGTAAAGTTGCCTAAGCGTAATGTAGAAATTGGCACAGTAGCTGCTAAATTAGATGATTTTGTATTTGATTTACCGATAAATGTAACATCATTTAAGATAAAAGTTCCTGGTCAACCAACAGTAAATGTTGTGGGTACAAAAATGAATGCTCAGGCTAAATCAGCTATTAAAAAAGCACGTAGAGGAGATAACATTACTATTTTTGAGATTAAAGCGAAAATCCAAGGTAATGCTAAATACCGATTAAAAAATGTATCGCCAGTTATTGTAGAGGTAACTAACTAATTTATAATTTTAGTAAAAAGGATACGTTAGTAATATAAGAATCCCAAATTAATATTAAGTAAGATGAAACTAAAAAGCTTTTTATATACAGGTTTAGCATTGTTTGCAACACATACTATGTTTGCACAAGCTAATATCCTTAATGCTAAAATACCAGAAGAAATTGGTATGAAAACGGAAGCAGAATTACTTCTAGATAACGATAAGCCTTTAGAATATGGTTATGTCGGAGATAGAGATATCTTATTTTCTAAAATGACTTGGGAAAAAGTAGTTTTAGACGAACGTGCAAATTTTCCATTATATTTCCCTGTTGATACTAACTTAGGTGATGATAGAAAGTCGCTTTATCAAGTTTTAAGAGAAAATATGGAAAATGGTATGATATCTAAAGTATATGCAGATTCGTATTTTACAGAGGAGCGCACTCTAAAAGATTTAGAGGCATCTTTAACAATGACTAAAATTACAAATGCAGGTATTACCTACATGAATGAAAATGGTGTTGGTGAAGATGAGATTCCAGAAGAATATGTTATTAAGAGAGATATTGGTCCTGCTGATATTAATTCTTACTTAATTAAAGGGCTTTGGTATTTTGATAAGCGTCAAGGTGAATTAAAGTTTCGTATTTTAGGTATTGCACCTGCAGCACCAGACGTTAACTTTATTGATGATGAAAACTCTGAAAACAGTGAGCCAATCCCAATGTTTTGGGTATTTATTCCAGAAATAAGAGATATTCTTCACGAGGCTAAGTCGTTCAATGATAAGAATAGTGCTGTGCCAATTTCTTTTGACCACTTATTAAACAGTAGACGCTTTCATGGATTTATCTATAAAGAAGAGAATGTTTATGGCGATAGAGAAGTTAAAGAATATGTTGCTGAAAACGCCTTAATGCAATTATTAGAATCAGATCGTATTAAAGATAAGATCAGAAATTTTGAACAAGATATGTGGAGCTACTAGTTAGCTTGCACTATTAAATATATAAACGCCCACTTAACAGTGGGCGTTTTTTTTATACTAAACAGTCAACGAGTTAGGTCGTACTCCGTAAAATAGTTGCTACTTTTGTGGTAATGAAAGAAGTCGATTATATTATAGTTGGTTGCGGATTGGCAAGTATTGCATTTTGCGAACAGCTAAGAGCTAATAATAAGTCTTTTGTAGTGTATGATGATGCCTCACAGAAGTCTTCAATAGTAGCCGCAGGACTATATAATCCTGTTATTCTAAAACGTTTCTCAGAAGTATGGAAAGCAAAGGAGCAATTAGCCCTTGCTTTGCCTTTGTATGCTAAAATTGAAAAAGAATTAGATATTCACATAGATTATAAACTTAGAATTTTAAGACGCTTCACTTCAATACAAGAACAAAACAAATGGTTTAGCGCTTCAGATAAGCCAAGTCTTGAAGGTTATCTGTCTACGAAACTCGTTAAGAATACGAATCTCGAAATTGATGCGTCTTTTGGATTTGGAGAAGTATTACACGCAGGTCGTGTTGATACCGAACTATTAATAACTAGTTATAAAGCCTTTTTAAGACGTACCAATTGTTTAGAAGAAACAACTTTTGAACATAGTAAGATTCAATTTGAAGCTGATATAATTACTTATAGGAACTGGAATGTTTCTCAAATTATATTCGCTGAAGGTTTTGGTGTAAAGCAAAATCCATTTTTTAAGCAGATACCACTTACAGGTTCTAAAGGTGAAATTTTAACCATAAAAGCCCCAGACTTAAATATAGATTATGCTATAAAATCTTCCGTCTTTGTAATACCGCTTGGAAACGATTTATATAATGTCGGTTCAACATATAATAACGAGGATAAATCAAATACACCTACTGATGACGCTAAATTAGAATTGCTTACTAAAGTAAAAATATTTATAAAGTGTGATTTTACAATTGTTAATCATGTCGCAGGAGTAAGACCTACAACAAAAGATAGAAGGCCACTTGTTGGCAGGCATACAGAGCATAATAATCTATACGTTTTAAATGGCTTAGGTACTAGAGGAGTAATGATTTCTCCTTATGTATCAGAAAAGCTTTTCAGACTTATTGAACATAATGAAACTTTAGATTCTGAAATAGATGTTAATCGGTTTCTTTAGTTAATAGCAACTTCATTTTGGTAAGGATAGTATGGGTTAAACCTTTGTGTTTTTGCGCCAAAAAACTATTTCTTCACTAAACTCTTATCATAACTCATAAAAAGGTTAGCCCAAATATTACGCGACAATCTAAGAATTACAGGTGCAAAACCAATTAAGGTAATAACAATAGCAATAAAAGCTGTAATTAGTGACGATTCAAATATGATGTTGCTAATAATAAAAGCAGCAACTGCAAAGGCAATACCAACGCCATAACTCACATACATAGAACCATAAAAGAAAGAAGGTTCCATCTGATATTTTGTGTTACAATGAGAACAACGCTCATGCATTTTAAAAATATCTGATAATTTATATGGGTTTTTCTCAACATACATCGATTCTTGGTGACATTTAGGACAAGCTCCAAAAAGAATACTGTAAAGTTTCATTCCTTTTCTAATCATAGAAGTATTTTAATTTTTGTTCATTTTGAATTTTTTTTACCCTTCATAGCAAGCAATAGAAAGATAAAAAAAGGGATATAACGAAGCATTTTACAGCCAATTTAAAAAAGTTAAAACACTTCTCATTAAAACCTTTACTTTTGCATTTTTAAAAAACAATACAAAGATAAAATTTAAAGGTCGCGTATTGTGATAATTGTAACGTTTATTGCAATTAGAATATTCAAAGAAGCTATGCTAAATATCCATAATCTATCCATATCATTTCAAGGAGAATATCTTTTTGAAGAAATTACATTTAAGCTTGGTCTTGGCGATCGCATTGGTTTAATTGGTAAAAATGGAGCAGGCAAGTCTACTATGCTCAAAATCTTATCTAAAGAGCAAGAAGCAGATACAGGACAAATTGCTGCTGATAAAGATTTAAGGATTGGCTTTTTGAAACAAGACATAGACTTTGATTTTGGAAAAACGGTTTTAGAAGAATCTTATGAGGCTTTCAAAGAGATCAAAGCCTGCGAAGTACAATTAGAAGACATAAATACACAACTAGCTGAGCGTACTGATTATGAAAGTGAGTCGTATAATCAGTTAATGATAGATTTGAACGAAGTTCAACATCAATATGAAATTCTAGGTGGTTACAATTATCAAGGTGAAACCGAAAAAATATTACAAGGCCTCGGTTTTAAACGTGAAGATTTTGACAAACTTACAGATACTTTTTCTGGTGGTTGGAGAATGCGAATTGAGCTAGCTAAGCTTTTACTTCAAAATAACGACTTACTACTTTTAGATGAGCCAACCAATCATTTAGATATTGAGTCTATTATTTGGTTAGAAAGCTTCCTTAAAACCATTAGTGGCGCCGTAGTTATTGTGTCTCACGATAAAATGTTTTTAGATAACGTTACCAACCGTACAATAGAAATTTCTTTAGGACGTATATACGATTATAATAAACCATATACAAAGTTCTTAGCATTACGCAAGGAAATGAAAGTGCAGCAACTTGCAGCTCAAAAGAATCAGGAAAAGCAAATACAACAGACTGAAAAATTAATTGAAAAATTTAAAGCCAAAGCATCTAAAGCAACAATGGCACAGTCGTTAGTAAAAAAACTTAATCGTATTGATAGAATAGAGGTAGACGAAGATGATAATAGCGTTATGTCTCTAAGCTTTCCAGTATCAATAACACCTGGTAAAGTTGTTGTAGATATTGAAAATGTTTCTAAAAAATATGGTGATTTACAGGTTTTACATAACGTAAATTTGGCTGTTTCTAGAGATATTAAAACAGCTTTTGTTGGTCAGAATGGACAAGGTAAATCTACATTAGCTAAAATTATTGTAGGTGAAATTGAGCATCAAGGGAACTTAAATTTAGGGCATAATGTGCAAATTGGCTATTTCGCACAAAATCAAGCAGAATATCTAGATGGTAATAAAACCGTTTTAGATACAATGATTGATGCTGCTAATGAAACAAATCGAAGTAAAGTAAGAGATATTTTAGGTTCATTTTTATTTAGAGGTTCAGAAGCAGAAAAATATGTTAGAGTCCTTTCTGGTGGTGAACGAAATCGTTTGGCTTTAGCTAAATTATTGTTACAGCCATTGAATGTTCTCATAATGGATGAACCAACCAATCATTTAGATATTAAATCTAAAACGGTATTAAAAGAAGCTCTTAAAAAGTTTGAAGGTACTTTAATTTTGGTTTCTCACGATAGAGATTTTCTACAAGGATTAACAGATACGGTTTACGAATTTAAAGATCAAAACATCAGAGAGTATTTAGGTGATATAGATTTTTATTTAGACCAACGAAATCTCGAAAATTTAAGAGAAGCAGAGAAGCGTACTGTTGTTGCTAACAAGCCTAAAGAAAGTAATAAACAGAGTTACGAAGATCAAAAGAAATTAAAGTCTTTAAATAATAAGTTGAGTAATATTGAATCTAAAATTAACCAGCTAGAAAAGGATATTAAATCTGATGATCTAAAGTTGGCAACAGATTATGATAAAACAGCTGCAGACCCTAACTTCTTTGATGCCTACCAAAAGAAGAAAAAATCACTCGAACAATTAATGGTAGACTGGGAAAACGTGCAAGAACAGTTAGATATCATCAACAATTAAGATTGTTTTAACTCCATAGCAGTCTATTATGGGTAAATTTGGCCTGCAATAACCCTTAACATAGCATGCGAAAAATTATTCTTTCTATATTAGGAATACTCCTAATAGTTGGAGCTTACCTTGGTAGTAAATATATAGCCGATACTAAAAAGGAAAAAAGACCAACACCAGCTAAAGTTGTAAAAACAGTATTTACAGATACTGTTAAGAACACTACGATTCAAATTGTAATTCCTGCAAATGGTAGTTTGGTATCTAAGCGTAGAGTAGAATTATATGCTGAAGTACAAGGCGTCTTTAAAGCGACTAGTAAACTCTTTAAACCAGGTCAAGAATATCGTAAAGGAGAGCATTTAATTCGGATTGATGCTTCAGAATATTATGCAAGTGTACAGTCTTCAAAAAGTAATCTGTACAATTCTATTGCGGCAATAATGCCAGATTTAAGACTCGATTTTCCTGAGATTTTTCAGAAATGGCAGAGCTATCTTATAGATTTTGATCTCAATAAAACAACTCCTAAGTTACCAGAAATGTCTTCTGAAAAAGAAAACTATTTCATTACTGGCCGTGGTATCATTTCAAATTATTACAATGTTAAGAATCTAGAACAGCGTTTGGCAAAGTATACTATTAGCGCACCATTTTCAGGAATATTAACCGAAGCATTAGTTACGCAGGGCTCTTTAATAAGAAATGGACAAAAATTAGGCGAATATATAGATCCCACAGTTTACGAAATGGAAGTTGCGTTAAGTAAAACCTACGCAAGTCTTTTAAAAGTCGGTGAGAGTGTTGTGCTTAAAAACCTTGATAACACAGAAACCTATTCTGGCACTGTATCTCGCGTAAATGGCAGTATTGATGCAACGACACAAACCATTTCAGCTTATATCGAAGTAAAAAACAAAACCTTAAAAGAAGGTATGTATTTAGAGGCCAATCTAAATGCAAAAGAAGAGCCTAATGCTATTGAAGTGAATCGAAGTTTGGTGTTAGATGGCAACCAAATCTTTATTGTTAGAGATAGCATTTTAGATATAATTGATGTAAAACCAGTTTATTTCTCTGATACTAAAGTGGTTCTTAAAAATGTACCCAATGGTACTGTAATCGTTTCAAAACCCATTCCTGGTGCCTATGCTGGTATGCTGGTTAAGCCGTACAAAAAAAAGACAGAGACAGTGACGTCAAATTCATCTAAAAGGGCAGACTAATTAATGAGAAAACTAATTGCTTATTTTATTAAACATAGTGTTGCGGTTAATGTCGTTGTTTTGACATTTGCTGTATTTGGTTTTTTTGGCGCAAAGAATCTCAAGTCTTCTTTTTATCCTCTAATTGACTCAAAAAACATTAACATTAATGTTACATATCCAGGCGCATCACCTCAAGAGGTAGAAGAGGGTATTGTACTCAAAATAGAAGATAATCTTAAGGGTTTAAATGGTGTAGAACGCGTTACATCAACATCTAACGAAAATAGTGGAAGTATAAATGTTGAAATCGAAAAAGGAAAAGATATCGATTTTATGCTCCTAGAAGTTAAGAATGCTGTAGATCGTGTGCCTTCTTTTCCGGTTGGGATGGAGCCATTGATTGTTTCTAAACGAGAAGCTTCGCGACCTACAATTACCTTCGCCATCAGTGGTTCTAACATACCACTAGCAACCTTAAAACAGATCGGGAGGCAGGTTGAGAATGACCTGCGTGGTATTGATGGTGTTTCTCAAATTCAAATTTCAGGATATCCAGAGGAAGAAATTGAAATTGCACTTAATGAAACCAATTTACTAGCCTAC